>Ga0265338_10000690_pt1 | contig 58002 bp, 52 predicted proteins | sample 42126metaG_FD_193579 | JGI IMG/M metagenome (GOLD analysis project Ga0265338, IMG submission 193579) | Rhizosphere microbial communities from Carex aquatilis grown in University of Washington, Seatle, WA, United States - 4-21-26 metaG | ecosystem: Host-associated > Plants > Roots > Rhizosphere... | reverse complement strand
GTCTAGATTTTACAGGAGCAAACAGAGGAAACTGAGAAAACAGAAAAGGAAATTAAAAACTCCGTTCTCTCCGTTGCCTCCTGTTGACTTAGCGTTGCCGGCGGTAGTCACTCGGGGCACGGCCCGTTTACCGTGATCCCGGCGCGCCGTCAGGTGTTCAACGACACCGACGCCGAGGTGCTCTGGCTTATCGTGGGCGCGCCGGAGGAACTGGAGTTTCTCCAAGGCTCAAAATCACAGATGGACCTTTCGCTCATCTATCCGGCCGACCCGACGCAATTGCCAAAGGAACTCGCCGGCGTAGAGCGGCTGCCGAAAGCCTGAGTTAAAATCTTCACGAAGCAGGCTTTCAGGGCGATGGCCATGCCGTCCTTCTTGTAGGAGATTTTGTGATCGCCTCTCACCTGAACTTTACAATCTAGCTTCCGTCTCCCTATTCTCTAGCATCTCGATCATGAAAATTCGCATCTCCTGCTTTGCGGTGACAGTGGCTGTTTTCAACTGTTTCGCTCAACCGCCGATGCCGCCGATGCCGGAGGTTACCAAGCCGTTGGCTGAAGACAGTGTGCCGATGGGGACGCTGAAAAATTTTCCGGAGGTGAAATTGGATTTGCCCATCGTGCTGGGGCCGTTTGCGCCGACGTGGGAATCCATTCAGAAAAATTATCCCGGCACGCCGGATTGGTTGCGGCAGGCGAAGTTCGGTATCTGGGTGCATTTCGGTCCGCAAGCCTCCGGCGAAAGCGGAGACTGGTATGCGCGCAGGATATATGTGCCCGGCACGCGGGCTTACGATAATCACTTGAAGAAAAACGGTCCGCCTTCCGAATTCGGCTACAAGGAAGTGCTGCGCGATTGGAATCCGGTCAAGCTTGATCCGGCCAAGCTCACGGAAATATACAAGGACGCCGGTGCGCGCTTTCTGTTGATTCAAGGTGTGCATCACGACAATTTCGATTTGTGGAATTCGCATTATCAGCCGTGGAATTCCGTCAACCTCGGTCCGAAACGCGATTTGATTGGTGAATGGACGAAAGCCTGTCGTGCGGAGGGGATGCGTTTTGGCGTTACCTTCCACCATGAATACACCTGGTGGTGGTGGCAGACGGCGTTTGGCAGCGATAAAACAGGCCCGCAAGCCGGTGTTCCTTACGATGGCAATTTGACGTTGGCGGACGGCAAGGGCAAATGGTGGGACGGCCTCGATCCGCGCCGCCTCTACGGAATCAACCTGAGGGAATACAAGGGCGTCACTAACGCGGCCTATTCGCCTTGGAGTCCACCGCCGTCAGGCATTTTCACCAACCATCTGCCTTACGCGAAGTGGTATGCCACACAGTGGGCGTTGCGCATGATGGATGTGATTGACCAATACAATCCTGATTTCATTTACACCGACGGCACCGATCAGCAGCCGTTCAGCGGCAGCGGCACGGGCACCGGTTACCGATGCGACGCCATGCAGCGGGTCATTGCGGATTTTTACAACACCACGCAGGAACGGCGCGGCAAGGTGGACACGTTCAGCATCGTGAAGTTCCGCAAGAAAACCAACGGCACGGTGAACACCGAGGAAGGCGGCATTCCGCGCGACATCAAGACGGATCAAGCGTGGATAGCCGAGACGCCGGTCGGCGATTGGTTTTATGCGCCCGGCTTTACCTACAACGCCGGCATGATCGTGCGCTATTTGCTGGAGGAAGTTTCGCGCGACGGCAATGTGGCGGTGTGCATCTCGCTGTTGCCGGACGGTTCGCTGGACGACGGCAGCCGGCGGATGCTCAAGGGAGTCGGTGAATGGCTGCGCATCAACGGCGAGGGGATTTACGGGAGTCGGGCATGGGTGAAATATGGCGAGGGTGAGCAACATCTTCCTGGAGGCAAGCTGGGGGCAAAGCAGGCAGATTGTCTTTTTTCGACCAACGATTTTCGTTTCACCGTTGGCACCAACGGCTGTCTTTACGCCTATTGTATGACCGTGCCGGCGTCCGGCTCACAATTGAAAATCACCTCGCTGGGCACCGATGCGAACCTGTTGCCAGGAAAAATCAAATCCGTAACATTGCTGGGCAGTCCGGACAAACTGACTTGGTCGCAGCAGGCGGATGGCTTGGTAATTACTTGTCCCCCAGGGATGCCATTTGAAACGGCTGTTGGTTTCAAGATCGACCGTCCGAACCAATAGACGGAAAATGAGGTTGTTGAAACGGATGCGATTCTTGACCCTTTACAAGGTTGTTGCAGCAATTTCATGAAAAATCTCTGAAATGGCTGAAATGAAAAAGGAGTTGCCCCCAAAACAACCCCGAAGCAAACGCTTCACATTGCAACGGGGCAGGCGAGAAGACCTTCTACGAACGTTTTGAAGCTTTGCGTCGCAGCAGCAGGACTGCGGAAAGGCCTGCGGCCAGAACCGTCGCAGCCAAAAATTGTATTCTCATTTAGTGATCTTCCTATTCGTCTGATTAAAACAAACCCGCCCGGGTGGCAGATCAATGATCGTCGGTCCCCCAGGGACGGTATTTGATGTGATGCTTCCGATCCGAAAAGGTTCCAGCAGTCCGACAAATTTTTTTCGCGGTGAATTGACTGGATTTACCCGGGGTCGGATGTGAAGCTGCGCGCCGCGCACGGACTCGCTGAATAGGCCTTTTGCCGAGTCTTAATCCGTGTTTATCCGTGTCCATCCGTGGTTAATTCAGCCTGGATCACGGCCAATTCAGCGCGCGGTTCGTCAGCAACGTGATCCATCCGGTCGGCGCGGTGATACCAATATTGGGCGTTGCCCAAGTCGCCCTCGATCTTGTGCAGCACGGCGTGAATCCACGCTGCCATGGCGTCGTCTTCGTATTGCTGGACGAGTTGATGGGCGGCTTCCCAGTCGCCGGCAAGAGCCAGTTCCACCGCCCGCAGCAGATCATCGTTTGGTGCACTCATGGCACAGTCATATTTGCACGCGGCAACCTGGAAACGCAAGACACCGGTACTGTCCGAATCTTCGGTAGGGCGCGTCACTCCGTGCGCGCCGTTCACCACGTTTGCGGCGGGCAGAGGACTGCCCGCCCTACCCGGTTTTTTGAAATCAGGACACTACCAAGACACCGCCGGATTCTCCCTCCCGAGCCAGGCGTGCCCCGGGCTGCCGTCCGCAAATGTGAGCTGATCCAGGCTATGTTCACCCAAACCGCTTGATTTCAAGCAATTAAATGGCTTCGTCCTGCCAACAATCGCCAAAATCCCGCTGGAAATCGCCGTTTTCCGCCAGCGAACGCCGTTTTCCGGCGGAAAACGGGAATCTTCGATCGAACTTCGGCGTTTTCCGGCAGAGAACGGGGATCTTCGGTCGAACTTCGGCGTTTTCCGGCGGAGAAGGGGATTTTTCGGTCGAACCTCGCCGTTTTCCGCCAGAGAATGGCGTTTGGCAACTCACTCTTTAAATTCCGTCCGGATAGCGGCCAGTTCAGCGCGCGGCTCATCAGCGACGTGATCCATCCGGCTGGCGCGGCGGTACTGTCCTAATTGTCGGTAGGGTGCGTCACTCCGTGCGTGCCGTTCACCACATTTGCGGCGGGCAGAGGACTGCCCGCCCTACCCGGATTTTTGAAATCAGTACACTACCAAAAAATCGACAACAGGGTTGACCCGTCTATTGCTTCACACTTTAGCGTTTCCTGCGTCACGGCCGTATGGCCGTGAGAATGACTGAACCAATAAACGATGGAAGCGGATGAACCTATGAACAAACACGTCAGCGTAAATGAATGGGTAGCCATGTTCGAGGAAGTCGGCTGGGACGAGGCGAAGAGGGGACAATGGCACAAACTGTTCGAGGAGCGCCATCCGGAAGGGCACCAGGGTTTTCTGGAATGGCTGCGTTTGCCGCCCAAAGAGATTGATCGGATCCGGGCAGAATGCAAATAATCGGTGCACGAGGCTGGTGACGTCCGCGCCACCAGCCTCTGTCCCTGACCGGCAATGAAGACTTATTCAATTTCCAAACTGGCGCGGGCCTTTGGCCTGTCGCGCAGCACATTGCTGTACTACGACCGGTTGGGACTGCTGCCGCCATCGGGACGAACGGGTTCGGGATATCGCTGCTACACGGACAAGGATCATCGGCGGCTGGAGCGGATCTGCCATTTCCGGGAGGCGGGCCTGACGCTGAAAGAAATCCGGGGCGTGCTGGCGTCGGGCGGCAAGCCGGGGGCGAAGCTGGTGGAGCAGCGGCTGCGCGAAACGGCCGCGAGCATTCTGAACCTGAGAAACCAGCAGCGGCTTTTGGCGGCGATGCTGAGCCGGATTGCCTCGGGGAACCCCCCGCCGGTGGTCGATGTAAAGTTGTGGGTGGAGATGCTGGAGGCGGCGGGCATGGACCAGAACGCGAGGAAACGGTGGCATACGGAATTCGAGCGGCGCGCGCCGGCGGGGCATGACGAGTTTCTGGTTGCGCTGGGAATTCCGAAGGCAGAAGTGGCAAGGATCAGACGCTGGAGCCGAGTGAAAGGAAGCGCGGGATAAACAAGAGGAAGAAAGTTTGGGCGGCGCGGCAACGCCGCCCTACCATGAATTGGTTTGGTAGGGCAAAGCTGCCGCTTTGCCCATTCTTCCAAATTGGTTTACTTTGCCGGTGGCCATCCAAACCATGAACAACATGAAGAGCAATAAAAAGGAGTTGCCGCCGAAACAAAGGGAAGAGCTGCTCAAAGCGTTGAAAGCACGCTTTGAAAAAAATATTAGCCGACACCAAGGTTTGGTGTGGGCCAAGGTGCAGGCCCGGCTGGAAGCGAATGTTGAAAAGCTGTGGTCGCTCAATGAAATGGAACGCACCAGCGGTGAACCGGATGTGGTTGGTCAGGATAAAAAGACGGGCGAATACGTTTTTTATGATTGTTCGGCGCAAACTCCCGAAGGCCGCGTCAGCCTTTGCTACGACCGGGAAGCGCTGGATTCCCGGAAGGAACATAAACCCAAGAGCAGCGTCATGGACATGGTTGTGGCCATGGGCATCGAGGTATTGACCGAAGAGCAGTATTTCGAACTGCAAAAACTGGGTGAGTTTGACACCAAGCGGTCGAGCTGGGTGAAAACGCCGGCAGACATCCGAAAACTCGGCGGCGCGCTTTACTGTGATCGCCGTTACGGCCGCGTCTTCGTGGGCCACAACGGCGCGGATTCTTACTACAGCGGCCGGGGCTTCCGCGGCTGGCTCAGGGTTTGACAGCCCGTTCAAAAAGCAGGAGCCGACGTCAGGAGGCTTGAGCAAATGCCAGTTTACAAAGGAATTGAGCCTCGTCACCTCGGCTCCTACTGGAAAACGAGTTCTTAAACGGGTTGTTAAGCATCCGGAATACGATCTTTTGTCGTCTTGGCCTTAATCCTTTATTTTCACGGCGTTTTCCGACTTGCGGACGATATTTCCCGACTTGCGGGCGTCGTGGGGTTGTCTTCGGACGAAGCGGGAAGCCAGATTTAACAGGAGCAAACAGAGGAAACTGAGAAAATGGAAAAGGAAATTAGAGCGGTTTAATTAGAACTGTAGCCATTTCGATACCCACACCGCGAGTGGAGCACGGGCTTCAGTCCGCTTCAACATGGATTGGTCCGGCGACATCGAAGCGGCGTGAACGCCGCGCTCCGGCTACAGTATTTTTGAAACCGCTCTAAAAACTCTGTTCTCTCCGTTGCCTCCTGTTGATTCAGCGCTGCTGGCCGCGGAAAGGTTTGCCAGCCTGAGCCAGCTTGCCGAATAATCAAAAGAAGCTAAACTGGATCTGCGTATGAAAAAATATCTGCCGTGCATCGCGGGGGTTCTGCTCGGGCTTTGTTTTCTCGCGGCGAGCGTCCCGGTGCTGTTCAACCTCATTGCCATTCCGCAACTGCCCGAGGGCACGCCCGCCGCGCATTTCATGGCGGCGTTCGTCCCGACGGGCTATGTCAAGTTCGTGAAGCTGTTCGAGTTTACCGGCGGGCTCGTCGTCATGATTCCGCGTTTGCGCAGCATCGGCCTGCTGCTGCTGGGCCCGGTCATCGTCAACATCATCGCCTTCCATGCGCTGATTGACGATCCGCGTCACCTCATCAATCCGATGCTGGACACCATCATCGTCTGCGCGCTGTACCTGCTCTGGGACGCGCGGAAAAAATTCTCCGGCCTGCTGAACTGAATTACCCAAGGAACCTTATGCTGCCCCTTCTCCTCGCCTTCGCGTTTATCGCCCTGATTTTTATCGTCGTCATCGCCGGACAGCCGGATGAATTTGTCGTCTCCCGTTCCGCCACCATTTCCGCTCCATCGGAAAAGATTTTCCCGTACGTCAATGATCTGCACCGGTGGGAAGCGTGGTCGCCCTGGGCGAAGCTCGACCCGAACGTGAAGAATTCCTTCTCCGGCCCGGATTCCGGCGCCGGCGCAGCGATGGCCTGGGACGGAAACAAAAAAATCGGCGCGGGCAAAATGACCATCACCGAAAGCCGGCCGGGCGAATCCATCAGCTTCCGGCTGGAGTTCATCCGTCCGTTTCAAGCGACGAACACGGCGGAATTCCATTTCCAATCCGAAGCCGGCCGGTCGGTCGTGGCGTGGACGATGACCGGCCGGAGCAATTTGTTCTTCAAGGTATTCGGCCTGTTCAAAAATTGCGACGGCCTGGTCGGCAAAGATTTTGAGAAAGGGCTGGCGAGTTTGAAGATGGTCGCGGAGGCAGGCCGCTAATGCGCCTCCGGCGGTTGCCGCCGGGAAACGGGCCGGGAAACGGGCCTGGCCCCGAGCGACTACCGCCGGCATTCTCCATCAACAGTTTTTGCATTTGACTTGTTTTCTTTAGCCCCGCGGAATGAGCGGATGACAAAGCTCTTTACCGTTTTTTTTATCACTTTTTTAGCCGCGTCCGTTTTCGCCCAATTGCCGCCCCTCATTGACGTTTCCCAAGCGCCGGCTCCGCTGTTTGATGACCCCGTCACCCATGGGGGCACCGACCCGTTTGTGATTTGGAATCCGCTGAAGTGCGAGTGGTTCATGTATTACACGCAGCGCCGTTCCACTCTGGCCAATCCGAACGGAGTTGATTGGGTGCATGGCTCGCCCATTGGTATCGCCACTTCGCCCGACGGCGTTCATTGGTCTTACCTTGGTCTATGCAAAGGCGATCACGACCTTTCCGATCCACTGGCCGCGCGCGGTGCCGGACCCGAACCCGGCATCACCTGGTGGGCTCCCTGCTTTCTCCGCATCGGCGACAAGGTTCACATGTGGGTTGTCCGCGTGGATGGCGTTTACACCAATTGGACGGGCAAGCGGAACATCCTGCATTTCACCGGTGACGATGGCACCAATTGGAATTACGTCTCCACCTGCGCGCTGGCCAGCGACCGCGTGATCGACCCCACGGTTTATCGCGTCCGCGATTTGTGGTATATGGTTTACAAGAATGAAGCCGCCGGTTCGCACACCTTTGTGAGCCAAAGCGCCGACCTTGAGAATTGGACCAACGCCCACCAAGCCGGTCCGGATGGCAGCCAGGAAGCGCCTTTTGTCTTTCGCTGGTGCGACAAATGGTGGCTGATCGTTGATGCCGGCCGCAGCCTGCGCCTTTATACTTCTGATAACGGCATCGACAACTTCAAATACGTCACGACCATCCTCGACCAGCGCGATGGCGCCCGCAATCAGGACAACGCCGTGGGACATCATCCCGGCGTTGTGGTTCAGTGGGTCGGCAACCGGCAACAATGCCTGATCTACTACTTTACCGAGTTCAACCGGCATGCCTACATGCAGCTGGCCGAGCTGGAAATGAGCGCGGATGGCAAGGTTTTCTGCAATCGCAACAAGTTCGCCCCGCCGGCAAAGTCACCGGGAAACAAGGATAAGCAATAAAACCGCCGGTAATCGGTGGCAGGCAAAACCCCATTTCCGTTCTTAGACGCTCATAGAGCAGTCCTGCAGTAGTTCGAGCAATCCCGCAACCGGTGGAGCAAGACGGCAGGCGACAGCCGCGCCGGCTTGGTGTAATGTTTCGCCGAACGTTGAATTAAAGGAAAGTCACCATTTATGAATCAAATCAAAGCCTATTCTGCTGCCAGCGCCACCTCGCCGCTGGCTTCCACCAAAATCAATCGCCGCCAGCCGACCGCCACCGACGTGCAGATTGAAATTCTTTACTGCGGCGTCTGCCACTCCGACCTCCACTTCGCCCGCAACGAATGGGGTTTCACCCAATATCCGGCCGTGCCCGGCCACGAAATCGTCGGCCGCGTGGCGGCCGTCGGCAGCGGCGTGAAGAAGTTCAAGGTCGGCGATACCGTCGGCGTGGGCTGCCTCGTGGACTCGTGCCGCACCTGCCCCGATTGCCACGCCGGTCTGGAGCAATTCTGCACCGACATGGTGATGACTTACGGCAGCATGGACAAGCATCTCAACGCCCCGACGCTCGGCGGTTATTCGCAGAGCATTGTCGTGACGGAGGACTTTGTGCTGCGCATGCCGGCCAATCTCAACCTTGCCGCCGCCGCGCCGCTGCTGTGCGCGGGCATCACTACGTATTCCCCGCTGCGCCACTGGAAGGTCGGCCCCGGCCAGAAGGTGGGCATTGTCGGCCTCGGCGGTCTCGGCCACATGGGCGTCAAATTCGCCAAGGCCTTCGGCGCCCAAGTTGTGCTGTTCACCACCTCTCCGGGCAAGGTCGCGGATGGCAAACGCCTCGGCGCCCACGAGGTCGTCATCTCCACCGACGCCGCCCAGATGGCGTCGCAGGCCAACAGCTTCGACTTCATTCTTGATGCCGTCTCCGCCACGCACGACATCAGCGCTTATTTGAATTTGCTGAAACGCGACGGCAACCTGACGCTCGTCGGCGCGCCCGAGAAACCGCTGTCGGTGGCGGCCTTTCCGCTGATCTTCCGCCGCCGCTCCTTCTCCGGCTCGCTCATCGGCGGCCTGCCTGAAACACAGGAGATGCTGGATTTCTGCGGAAAGCACAACATCACCTGCGACATCGAAATGATCCGCATGGACGAGATCAACACCGCCTACGAGCGCATGCTCAAGAGCGACGTGAAATACCGCTTCGTGATCGACATGGCCTCGCTCAAGGCGGAATAACCAATGCCACCCTTAACAGCCTGTTCAAAAAGTAGGAGACGACGTAAGGAGTCTCTAAATAATCCGGTATTCCCGGGAAAATTAGAGCCTCGTCACCTCGGCTCCTACAAGAAGTTGATTTGTTTAACTGGCTGTTAAAGGATAGGAACAGTGAATCGGCTTCAATTTAAAACCGGAAGCACCTTATGAAAAAGCAGATGCTGACAAATGTTATTGTCGTCATTGGGGCCGGATCAATCGGCCAGCCGATTGCGCGGCGGGTGAGCGCCGGCAAGCACGTCTTGCTCGCGGATCTGCGTCAGGAAAACGCCGAAGCGGCGGCAAAGACTTTGAGCGAAGCCGGTTTCAACGTGACGACGGCGAAAGTTGATGTGTCATCGCGTGCTTCGGTCCAAGCACTCGTTGCGAAGGCCGCGTCCCTGGGCGAGGTTTCCGGCGTCATCCATGCCGCCGGGGTATCCCCTTCCCAAGCGTCACCGGAAACCATCCTGAAGGTCGATCTCTACGGAACGGCGCTGGTGCTGGAAGAATTTGGCAAGGTGATCGCCCGCGGAGGCGCTGGCGTCGTGATCGCGTCGCAGTCCGGGCATCGCCTGCCGCCCCTCTCTTCCGGGCAGAACGCGTTGCTTGCAACGACGCCGGTCGAAGAATTGCTCGCCCTCCCGATGCTCCAGCCCGATCAGGTGAAGGACTCGCTTCATGCTTATCAGCTTTCAAAGCGCGGAAACTCGTTGCGGGTGATGGCTGAGGCCGTCCGTTGGGGAAAACGCGGTGCGCGGGTTAATACGATCAGCCCGGGCATCATCATCACCCCGCTCGCCAAGGATGAATTGGCCGGGCGGCGTGGCGCGGGCTACCGGCGCATGATCGATTTGTCGGCAGCCGGGCGAGCGGGCACTCCCGACGAGGTGGGAACTGTTGGCGCACTCCTGATGGGTCCGGAGGGCGCGTTTATCACCGGCAGCGATTTCCTCATGGATGGCGGAGTCACGGCGGCTTATTGGTTTGGCGAACTGGCTCCAAAATAAAGGTGCGAGCCGCACGGGCAATCTGAGGGAAAAACGGTGGGGCGCGTCATTTCGTGCGCGCCGTCGCGTCGACCTCAACGCAAAGACGCAAAGATAAACCGCGAAATACACGGAGCACGCGAATGATTTTCAACGCAAGAACTTTGACGCGAATTGCACGAATATGAGCTCGGTTCAACATTTAACTGAAAGAAAGGATTTGATTATGCAAAAGCGCAAACTGGGAAACAGCAATCTGGAAGTCTCAGCCATCGGGCTGGGCTGCATGAGCATGAGCTTTGGATACGGTCCGGCTGGAGACAAGCAGGAGATGATTTCTGTGATCCGCTCCGCCGTTGAGCTGGGTGTCACTTTCTTCGACACCGCCGAGGTCTATGGCCCGTTCACGAACGAGGAACTCGTGGGCGAAGCCCTCGCCCCATTTCGCGAGCGAGTGGTCATCGCCACCAAGTTCGGATTCGATTGTGACAGCGGCAAGCAGGGCGGCTTGAACAGCCGGCCCGAGCACATCAAACAGGTCGTTGAAGCATCGCTCAAACGGCTCAAGATCGAAACGATGGACCTGCTTTACCAGCATCGGGTTGATCCGGACGTGCCCATCGAAGACGTTGCGGGGACGGTGAAAGGGTTGATTCAGCAAGGCAAGGTGAAGCATTTCGGCCTGTCTGAAGCCGGGGTGCAGACCATCCGGCGCGCCCACGCCGTTCTGCCGGTGACTGCGCTCCAGAGCGAATATTCGCTGTGGTGGAGGGAACCGGAAGCGGAAGTACTGCCGACCCTGGAAGAATTGGGGATCGGATTCGTTCCGTTCAGCCCCCTGGGCAAGGGTTTCCTCACGGGAAAGATCAACGAGGCCACGAAGTTTGACAGCACCGATTTCCGCAACAAGGTCCCTCGTTTCAGCCCGGAGAATCGGAAGGCAAATCAGACCATGGTCGATCTGGTGGGCAGATTCGCGGAACAGAAAAAGGTGACCTCCGCCCAGGTCGCGCTGGCCTGGCTGCTGGCCCGGAAACCGTGGATTGTTCCGATTCCAGGCACCACGAAGCTGCATCGTTTGCGTGAAAACAGCGGAGCCGCTTCAGTTCAGCTGGCGCCGGAAGATCTCCGCGAGCTCGAAAGCGCGGCATCAAAAATCACGGTTCAAGGAGCGCGCTACCCGGAGCAGTTGCAAAAACTGGTTGGACGCTGAGCGATATGCTGTAGCGGCGGTCTATGACCGCCGTGGATGGCAAAATGATGCGAGCCGGCAGTCACAGACTGCCGCTACAGTAATCCGTGTTCATCTGTGTTCATCTGTGGTTAAAAGACAGAAAAGCGAAAGGAATTCGAAATATGGAAATCAAAAGAAATGGTTCGCAGCCGTCCAGCAAGGGCCCGGCCGATTGGTTTACCGGCACGGTGCGCATTGACTCGCCGTTCAAGGGCAGCGATCCGGCGCGCGTGACCGGCGCAACCGTCACGTTCGAGCCCGGCGCCCGCACCGCCTGGCACACCCATCCGCTGGGACAGACCCTGATCGTAACCGCCGGTTGCGGACGCGCTCAACGCTTGGGCGGACCGATCGAAGAAATCCGGCCGGGTGACATTATTTGGTTTCCGCCCGGCGAAAAGCATTGGCACGGCGCCGCGCCCACCACGGCCATGACGCACATCGCCATCCAGGAACACCTCGATGGCAAGGCGGTGGACTGGATGGAAAAGGTCAGCGACGAACAGTATAAAGCGTGACTGGAGGCGCAGAAGTTTCGGCGCAGGCGCAGCTTCGCCGGGGCGCGGCTGTGTCCAACGGACCAGCCGCAGCACCTTCGAACGGCGTGACGCATCAGGTTTTTCAACCGTCTCACCGAAGCGTGCCTGCTGCGGCCGCCGAAGAGCTGAGTCTCCAGGTCAGGCCCAGGCCGCAAGAATCTGCTCCGCCTTTACGACTTGTTCGGGCGAACCGGTAAAATTGAATTTGAATTTTCCCGCCCGGCGGGTGACCAGGACCTGGATGGTTTCCAGGCCGCGGTTCTTCATCCGCAAGCGGAGTTGTTTGTAGATTTCCTTGATGCCGTGCTGTTGGAGGCTATTGCTCATGCTAAAGCTTCGGTGCTCGACGGACTTATAGCAATGTTAAACGCCGGTTATTTAGGGGCACCGACGCCGGGGGGCCCTGGTGCATCCTTGGCGCGCCGGAGGAACTGAATTCCTTCAAGGCTCAAAACTCCAGATGGATCTCTCGCTCCTTTACCCGGTTGACCCGGAGCAACTGCCCAGGGAACTCGCCGGCGTGGAGTGGCCGCGGGAAGTCTGAACCAAACTTGTCGAGTCACTCTCCAGAATCCCGTTGGAGGGTGTTACGAAATTCAGAATGACAGTCCTTGATATTGTTGATCGAAACTCCGGTCGGCAGAATCTGGGCTTCCTTGGGAAGCCACCTGGATTTTACGCGCTGAAAATGCGAAATCCATCGGCTCCGACAGGTCTTTTGCGCAATTTGCGTCTAGCGCTTTATTCCCACTTCTTTCTGAGCATATTCGAACTTACTTTTTCGCAGCCTTCCCTTGAAGATACAGGTGCTTGCGCTGAATTCCGGAACAGCCTCCTTCGGGATGTTCCATCTCAACCTCCCGAACCTTTTCCGCTTGACATGCAACCATAAGGTTGCATATTATGACGCGAGATGGATGCAGTTTTCAAAGCCTTGGCGGACAGAAGCCGGCGAAAGTTGCTCGATGTGTTGCGCCAGAACGACGGGCAGACTCTCGGCGAATTGGGTGCGCACCTCGACATGACGCGGCAGGCGGTCTCCAAGCACCTGCGGTTGCTGGAGGCGGCGAATTTGGTGGCCGTCGTCTGGCGCGGGCGCGAGAAGCTGCATTATCTCAATCCGGTGCCGTTGCACGAGATCTACGAGCGCTGGATTGGCAAATACGAACGCCATCGCCTTCAGGCGCTGAGCGATTTAAAAAGGGGTCTCGAAGAAAACAAAAACAGGAAAGGATGACATTATGGAAAAGCCAAAGTTAGTTTACTCAACCTTCATTCGCACGACGCCGAAAAAATTGTGGGCGGCCATCACCAAGCCGGAGTTCACCTGCCAGTTTTGGGGCGGTGCCAAGAATGTTTCGGATTGGAAGAAGGGTTCGAAATGGGAGCACGTCTTTGAAAAAGAGGCGGACCCCGTGTGGATCGCCGGCAAAGTCCTGAAAAGCACTCCGCCCAAACGGCTGGTGCTGAGCTGGGCTGATCCGGATCTGCCCGCCGAAATATCGCGTGTCACGTTTGAGATCGAGGCGGTCGAGGACATGGTGTGTCTCAAGGTGACGCACGACCAGCTGAAGGCGGGTTCAAAAATGTTCCGCGGAGTTTCCTGGGGCTGGCCGCGCGTGCTTTCCAGCATGAAGACATTTCTAGAAACCGGCAAGGGTCTCAACATCTTCGCCGGCCGTTGAAGGTCCAGGCGAATCCTGCAGCCAACGGGGCTGAGCGCCCGTTCAAGAAGTAGGAGACGACGTGAGGAGTCTCTAAATAATCCTGGATTCGCTGGCAACTTGAGCCTCGTCACCTCGGCTCCTGAAAGAAATTGATTGGTTTAGCGGGCGGCTAAGTCTTCAATTCCTTTTCCAATTCGGCAATGCGTTGCTTCGGGGGCTCAACCAGCGTTTCAATCTCCGCCACCGTGTAGCGGGGTGTGATGTATTTGGGGCAGTTCCAATCGAACGAAACCACGTTGATGAAGAACACGCGCTCGACGAGGTGCTGCACGTCCGGCGTGGCGAACTTTGCGACCAGCTCGGGATGTTGCCGCGCGTCCTCGACCCGCGCGTGGCCGAGGATTTTCAGCCGGGTGCGCTGTGGATAATCCATCAGGAACAGGCACACGCGGTCGTTCGCGGCGACGTTGCCGGTGGAGAGCATCTGGCGGTTGCCCTGGTAATCCGCGTAGGCCAGCGTCGACGGGTTGATGACGTGGAGGAAGCCCGGCTGGCCGCCGCGATGCTGGACGTAAGGCCAGCCGGATTCGCTCACCGTCGCCAGGTAGAAGCTGTCGCGCGACCGGATGAACTGGATTTCATCGTCCGTGAGCGGGTCCGATTTTGCGCCGCCGGGCATCCGCTGGGAATGTCCGTAGAAACGCGTCTGCGCCTTCGCCACCGAAGGCGTCACCAGCAGTTCGAGAAATTTTTCGGCCATAACCCATCCATTTTGACGGTTTGCGGCAGCCGATGGCAAACATCCCCGGCCGCCATGCCTAGTTTATCACAACTCCAACATCTGCCAACCTTCGGCGACATTGGACTCGCGAATCCATTCATGTCGGCGAGCATCTGGTAGGGTTACACCCCATAGCCTTTGACCAACCGCCGGCCTAACCTCGCATGGTTAGGAAAACATCCGAACCACCAACATGCTTATGAAAAAAATTATCCTCTCCGGCCTTGCTGTCGTAGCCCTTGCGTTTATTTCCGGCTGCGCCTCCGAACCCACCCACAGCACGACCACTACGTCGGAGTCAACCACGTATCATAGCCCCACCACGACGACCACCACGGATACACAAACCAAATAAGGTTCGGCTTTGGTCCTGGTGTGGCGGGCATCCGTCATGAGAATCCCAACCGGATACTTCAAATGCTTTTCGGCGTAATCGCCACCAGGTTCGACGTCGTTATTGCCGAGACCCGGGGTGCGGGTGACAAGTTTGCGGTCATGGCCATCCGACCGGTTCCGTTTCAGGTCCGCTCCGGTGACGATCTGGCCGAACTTCTGCATCGTTTCATCACCCTTTTCGACCGCCAGGGCAAAGGCGCCAGTTCCGTCATTGCCCTGTTGAAATGCTCGTCAGGCCGGTTTGGTTCCTGTCTGGAAGCTATCAAGGGAGAGGCGATGGTTGAACTTGCGGCTTCCCAGCGCGGTCTCCGGGTCGTCAAGGTTGCGCCACAAAGTCTCAAAAAGGCACTCGGCTGTGCAACCGATCAAAAGTGGAGGGATCGGGCCGCGGAATTGTTCAATCCCGACGGTAAACAGCACAACTGGTCCAAGGGCGCGGCCGGAGCAGTTGCCGTCGCCTTCAAGGTTGCCGGAGAAGGACCAATTGAAAGCTGATTCTCTTCTCCCGCTTCATCCGGGCGCGCTTCAGACCGGATTATGCGATTCCTCGAGCAGCTTTTCCAAATCCAAAGGGCGCGTGAACATCGCCAGCTTGCCGTCCGCCGCGTGCGGCCATTGTTCCTTCGGCCGGTCCCGGTAGAGCTCCACCCCGTTGCCGTCCGGATCTCGCAGGTAAATCGCCTCGCTCACGCCATGGTCGGCCGCGCCGTCCAGCTCGATGCCCGCCTCGACCAGCCGGCGCAACGCATCGGCGAGCTGGGCGCGGGTGGGATAGAGAATCGCCAGATGATACAGGCCGGTTGCGTTGGGCGGCGGCGGCGGACCGCCGCGGCTTTCCCAGGTATTCAACCCGATGTGATGATGGTAGCCGCCGGCGGAAACAAAGGCCGCCTGCGTCCCGAACCGCTGCATCAGTTCAAAGCCCAGCACGCCACAGTAGAATCCCAGCGCACGCTCCAGGTCGGCCACTTTGAGGTGCACGTGACCGATGCTAACGCCCGGAGCGATGGGGTTAGGGTTTTTATCGGACTTCATGGGCGATTCATTTCTTCAGTTTTGCCGCGATGCTGGCGACATGTTTGCCCTGGAAGCGCGCCATGGCAAGTTCCTTGGCGCTGGGCTGGCGCGATCCGTCCGGGCCGGCGATGGTGGCTGCGCCATAGGGGCTGCCACCCTTGAGTTCGCTGACGTCCGTCAGTTCGGGGCAGGTGTAGGGCAGGCCGACATAGATCATGCCGTGGTGCAGCAGCGTCGGGATGAACGTGAGGATGGTGGATTCATTGCCGCCGCCCGTGCCGGTGCTGACAAAGACGCTGGCGACCTTGCCGACGAGCGCGCCGCTCATCCACAGGCTCCCGGTCTGGTCGAGAAAATTGCGCATCTGCGCCGCCATGTTGCCGAAGCGCGTCGGCGTGCCGAAGATGACGGCATCGTAGTCGCCGAGCTCCTTCGGCGAGGCGATGGGCGCCGCCTGGTCGACCTTGGCGCCGTGCTTTCTGGCGACTTCTTCCGGCAGGGGCTCCGGCACGCGCTTGAGCGTCACCTCGACGCCGTCAACGGAGCGGGCGCCCTCGGCGATGGATTGGGCCATGGTTTCGATGTGGCCGTACATGGAGTAATAGAGAACGAGCAGTTTGGTCATGGTTTCGATTTGGTTTTGTGGCTTTTGTTTTAGTTTAATTGAGATCGAACAGGAGCACCTGTGACGGTTTGGCCGCCGCCAGTTTGAGATCCGTTTTCCCGCTGATGGCTGCGGCATCGCCGCCGGACAGGATTTTGCCATTCACTTTCACATCGCCTTCGGCAACGTGAAGCCAGGCGTGCCGGTCGCCGGCCAGGGCGTGGGAGATATTCTGCCCCGCCTCCAGCTTCGCCAGCCAGAGGTCGGCGTCCTGATGGATCGCAATCGAGCCGTCGCGTCCCGTCTGGCTGGTCACTAGCTGCCAGGTGCCGGTGGCGGCATTCTGGAGCGATTTCTCGCCGTAGCGGGGAGTCACTCCCTTGCGGTCGGGCTGGATCCAGATTTGCAGCAGATGGACCGCCTCGTCCTTGGCGGGATTGAATTCGCTGTGGAGCACGCCCGTGCCGGCGGCCATGTATTGCACGTCACCCGCGCGGATCACGCGGCCGTTGCCCATCGAATCCTTGTGCTCCAGCGCGCCGCTGAGGATGTAGGTGATGATTTCCATGTCGCGGTGCGGATGCGTGCCGAAGCCCTGCCCCGGCATCACGAGATCATCATTGATCACGCGCAGGCTGCGGAAACCCATCCATTGCGGGTCATAATAATCCGCGAAGCTGAACGTGTGATAGGTGTCCAGCCAGCCGTGCTCGGCGTGGCCCCGTTCATTTGCTTTTCGAATTTTCATCATGACCAGACTATCCACGCCGCCGGCGGATTTGAGAAAGACCAAGTTTCTTGCCTCAGCATAACCAAAGAGTATGCTTGACGGTGAAATGGAGCTGCGCCACCTGCGTTATTTCATCGCCGTCGCGGAAGCCGAGAATGTTTCGCGGGCGGCGCTGAAGCTGCACGTGTCGCAGCCGGCCTTGAGCCGGCAGATTCGCGACCTGGAGGAGGAGCTCGGTTTCAAGCTGCTGGAACGCAGCGCCAAATCCGTGCGCCTGACCGAGGCGGGGAAAACCTTTCAGGTCGAAGCGCTCGCCGTTCTCCAGCGGGTGCAGGAGGCGTTGAAAACGGCACGGGCCGTGGCCACGGGCGGGCGCGGTGAACTCCACGTCGGCTATGCGCCGTCGCTCACCACGCGGATCCTGCCGCCGGCCTTGCGCGCCTTTCAGGCCGGGTCGCCCAACGTGCGCGTGCTCCTGCACGATCTGTCCACCGAGGAGATGCTTGCCCGGCTGCGCGACGGCGCGCTGCAGATCGCCTTTCTTGTGCGTCCCTCGCCGGCCATGCTGCGCGGGCTGCGGTTCGAGAACCTCCGGCGCGAATCCCTGCGCCTCGCCGTTGCGCCCGGGCATCCCCTGGCCCGGCGGCGGACCGTGCGGCTGGCGGAGTTCGCGCGTGAGCCGCTGATCGCCTACAGCCGCAAGGAGTATCCCGAGTATCATGAGGCGCTGGCGACATTCTTCGCGACCATCAAGGCCAAGCCGCAGGTTGCCGAGGAGCACGATGGCATCGCCAGCCTGGCCGCCGCGGTCGAGGCTGGCGGCGGAGTGGCGCTGGTGTCCGAGTCGGTGGCCTGCCTCACCGGGCCGCGCCTGAAACTCATCCCCATCGTTCCGGCGCCCGAGCCCCTGGTCATTGGCGCCGCCTGGCCCGGGAGCGGGCTGGCGCCGGCGGCTGAACGATTTCTGCAATGTGCGAAGGAGACGGTTTTGAAGAGCTGACGGGTTTTGATGGCGGAGCGCGGCTGTGTCCCGCGCGGCGCGGGATCAGCCGCAGCACATCCAAACGTCAGGCCGTTCTGAATATTCCAATCATGCCCGGCAGGACGAAGCTGCTGCGGCTGGTCTCAGCGACACAGCCGCGCTCCGTCGAAAACACACCTCAAGCCTTCTTCGCGAAGCCGGCCTTCAGGCCGATGAGTATTCCATCCATCCTGGCGATGCCTGAAAAACGCAAGGCGGCTTTCCGGTTCTCCGATTCAATCCATCTCACGCCAGCAATTCCTGGATTTCCTCCCAACTCAGCGACGCCGCGAATTCCTCCTCGCCGCCGATGGTCGCCCGGATGATTTCGCGCTTGCGGTTTTGCAGCCGGAGGATTTTTTCCTCCACCGTGTCGCGCGTGATCAGCTTGTAGCTGGTCACCACGCGGGTCTGCCCGATGCGGTGCGTGCGGTCCGTGGCCTGATCCTCCACCGCCGGATTCCACCACGGATCGAAATGAATCACCGTGTCGGCGCCGGTCAGGTTCAGGCCCACGCCGCCGGCTTTCAGGCTGATCAGGAAAACGGGAATGGACGCGTCCGTCTGGAACCGCTCCACCACCGCGGCGCGATTGGTGGTCGAGCCGTCGAGATAACAGAACTCGATGCCTTCCGCGGTGAGCCGCTCCTTCAGCAGCGTCAGCATGCCGACGAACTGGCTGAACACCAGCAGCCGGTGTCCGCCGTCGATCACTTCCTCCAGCAACTCGCCGAACATCTCCAGTTTGCCTGAGGCCGCGGATTGGGGCGGGGCATCGGCGGACAGGAGTGTGGCGCTGGCTGGGATGTCGTCTCCCGACGCCGTCACGCCCTCACCCCGTTCCTTCAGCTTCAACAACCGCAAATCGCAGCAGATCTGCCGCAGGCGGAGCAGCGCCGTGAGCACCACCATGCGGCTCCTGGCCACGCCTTGCGCCCCGACGGCTTCGAGCACCTCCTTGCGGCTCGCTTCGATGACCTGCTGATAAACGGCGCGCTGGTCGGAGGTCAGTTCGCAGTACGTGACCTGTTCCAGTTTTGCGGGCAAATCGGAGGCCACGTCCTGCTTCAGCCGCCGCAGCAGAAACGGGCGCAGCCGCCGGGCCAGCCGCGTCTGGGCTTCGGGGTTTTTGTCCCGGGCAATGGGCAGCTCATAGCGCTCGTGAAAATCCTTCGCCGTGCCCAGATAGCCCGGCATGAGAAAATCGAAGATGGACCAGAGATCGAGCACCGAGTTTTCCAGCGGGGTGCCGGTGAGCACGATCCGGTGCCGCGCCTTGACCGCTTTCACCGCCTGGGCGTTCTGGGTCTGGCGGTTCTTGATGTGCTGGGCTTCGTCGAGCGCCACGGTGTCGAACTCCAGCCCGCGATACCGGTCGGCATCGCGGCGGATCAGCGCGTAACTGGTGACGACCACGTCGCTGGCGGTAATCTCATCAAACTGCGCGTGCCGGTCCGGCCCCTGCAGCGCCAGGACCTTCAGCGTCGGCGTAAATTTCTTTGCCTCGGCAACCCAGTTGAAGACGAGGCTGGTCGGGCAGACGATCAAGTGCGGAGTGCGGAGTGCGGAATTCGGAGTGGAGGAAGGCGTGGCATAGTCTTCACTCCGCACTCCGCACTCCGCACTCCGCAATGAGCGGAGAAAGGCGAGCGTTTGCAGCGTTTTGCCCAGGCCCATTTCGTCGGCGAGAATCCCGCCAAAGCCGTTTTCCCGCAGGAAGCGCAGCCAGGCCACGCCTTGCTTCTGGTACGGCCGCAGCACCGTTTCCAGGTCGCCGAGCGGCGGACATTCCAGTTTCGCCTCGCCGCTTTGTTTGGCGGCGCGATCCCGCCACGCCGCCGGGGCTTGCACCTTCCAGTCCGGGTGTTGGCGCAAGGTCGCTTCGACGAAGCCGGCCTGCTGGCTGTTGATGCGAAAGCCCTCGGCATGCTGCTGCGGGGCGCAGTCGAGCAATACTTCCTGCAGCTCCTCCACGGCGCCGGTGTCGATGACCGCCATTCTTCCATTCTTCAGCCGCGCATGGTTCTGCCCGGACCGGATCAGGCGCTGAATCTCCGCGGCCGGGAAGTTCTCGCCGCCGCTGGCGGCGAACACGACGCCGAGATCAAACCATTGCACGCCCGACGACGTGATCGCGAACTGAGGCTCAACCCGTTCGAGGTTCTTCAGGGTGCGGTTTTCCAGTTGCTCGTCCAAGGTGACGCTCCACTCGCGCTGGAGCCGGGGAAGTTCGCGCGCAAAGAAATTCAGGGTCGCATTCTGACCCAGCAACTGCAATTTCCCCTGTGCATCCGGACCGGCGAACCCGACGCGCTGCAGCCGGGCCAGCGCCGCGCGCTCCGCCGCCAGGTCGCGCGTGGAATAGCGCGTGGGGAGGTCGGGGTCGGGCAGCCAGACCTCCTCATCGGCGGGCGTCACCCCCAAGGTCATGATGCGCGGGCCGTAGGCGCATTGCAGCAGCGCGCTGAGCTGCGTGAGACCGCCTTTGAGCGAAAGCAGGAAGCGCGGCGATTGCGGTTCGAGCGTGAAATCCTCCGGCTTGAAATTGGCGTCGATGCCGCCTGCGGCCTGGAGCTGCGGCCAGGCTTGACCCAGAAATTGCGGCACCTGGGGGCGCGGTACGCGCACCGGCGAACGGAGCGCGTTCATGGCCATGGGTGGCAGGCCGATCCGCTGAAAACCTTGTTTCTGCCAGACCCAATCGCCAATCGTCGTGAGGGGCGCCGTGCCGGCCTTCAGCGCCAGGACAATTTCTCCGTTCGCCTCCAGGGCGGCGCGCAACGGCAATCGGACCGGCGTTCGGTCAACCGTCACCGCAGCGGCCTTGCCGAGCGTGATGTTTTCGTGCCCGGCCAGCGCGGGCAGCAACGCGGCGAAATCCTTCGTGTCCATCTGCAGCAGCGCCGGGGTTTCGCCGTTGGTCAGCGATTCAACCTGTTCAATGATGGCGTTGTCCTGCGGGGAGAAGGCAAACGAACGTCCCTTGGGGAGCGCATTCAACGGGCACCGGCCGCCGCCCCATTTCGCTTCAAACACCAGCATCAACTTGCCCCGGGCGATGGCCTGGTCGAGGTTCGGCGGCAGCAGGATGAACAATTCCGCCGGTTCGCCGGATATATCGCGCTGGAGGGAGGAAGGTTTCCGCGCCGGGAATTTTGTTCGCGCTTCAGCCGTGGGTGAGGCTGTCGGTGATTGGGCTGCTTTTGGTTTTTGCTCATTGAGCCAATGCAATCCCACCGCGACGCCGTGGGCGCAGATCTTTCCCCATTGGCGGGCGTCCCGGCAGGTGCAGAGGTTTTCGACGTCAATCTCGCCGTGGATCACCAGGGAGGCGCGAATGGAAACTCCGTCGTTTTGCACCACGCCGCGCAACAGGGGCGGCGCCCAGTACGAACTCACCACGTGCCCTTGCTCGAGGTAGGCGCGGGCGCGCTTCATCACATCCCAGCCGGCGGCCTGGCTGAGCAAGGTTTCGGTGAGTTCAACGGACATTCCGATCAGTATGCGGCCGGGGTCGCCCGCCATTCAAGGACGCAAAGCTTTGCGGGAGCAAATTTGACCGGGAAACCCGCCGCCGGTTGGTGGGCTGCGACTTTGGCGGAGCGCGGGTCTGTGACCCGCAGCGCGTCCGCACTTTTAGGGGCGCACGGTCCAATCCGGAGCCATTCTGCTGGCGAAGTTGCTGCGGGTCGCAGACCCGCGCTCCGTCGGCGCTCCGCCGGCTTGCGGATTCGCCCCAAATTCGTTTCAATATCGGAGTGAGCCAGCCGCCCAAAGCGCGTCGTCCCGGGCCGCCACACAATCCCGGCGTGCGTGATTTGGTCGAGGGCAAGCGACATGGGTCGTTGCCCCTAAAACCTGAGGATGCGCGGCATGGTTTTCACGGTTGGAATGAACGTGGTTATCTGCCGCATCGCGATGACCCGGGACTCATCCAGTTCGTTACGTTCCGATTGGCCGACTCGTTTCCCGAGAGGCTCCGTTCAGAATGGGAATTTCTCTTGAAAATCGGGGACGAACAACAGCGTCGCGCCGAACTGGAAGCTTATCTGGACGAAGGTCGCGGTGAGTGTCACCGGTGCCGTCCGGAGATTGCGACGCTTGTAGAGAACAATTTTCGTCATTTTTCCGGCGACCGCTATGAGCTGCGAACGTGGGTGGTGATGCCGAACCATGTCCACGTTTTGTTCAAGGTGGGAACCGTGCCGATGTCGGAGACGGTCGGGGCGTGGAAGAAGCACACTGGCAGACTGGCCAATGGGAGGCGGCGTCTCACGCCTTCTTCACGAAGCAGGCCTTCAGGCCGATGGCCATGCCGTCCATCTTGCCGTCGATCCCGTGATCACCCGGCGGTCAGGGCGGCGCGCGCGTCGTCCAGGGCGCCGGTTTTCTCCAGGAAATAATCGTAGTTGCCGGCATAGGTTGTGATCCGGCCGGCGTTCACGTGCAGGACCTTGGTCGCGAGCTGGCGGATGAAATGGACGTCGTGGGAAATGAAGACGAGCGTCCCCGCGTAGCGCTCCAGCGCGAGGGTGAGTGATTCGACAGTGAGAATGTCGAGATGCGTCGTCGGTTCGTCCATGAGCAGGAGGTTGGGCGGATCGACGAGGAACCGGATGAGGTTCAGCCGGGTTTTTTCGCCGCCGCTGAGCACCTCGGTCTTTTTGAAAATATCGTCCTTGCGGAACAGGAAGGAGCCGAGAATGGCCCGGGCCTCCTCCTCGCGCAATGTCGGCGCGCAGGTCAGGACCTCCTCCAGCACGGTCTTTTCCGGGTCGAGCGTCGCCGCGCGATGCTGGCTGAAATAGGCGATCTTGGCGTTGTGCCCGAGGTCGCGTTCGCCCTGCTGGATTTCCACGACGTCGGCGAGAATTTTCAGCAGCGTCGATTTGCCCGCGCCGTTCGGCCCGACCAGCACGGTGCGTTCACCGCGCTCGATCGTGAGGTCGAGGCCCTGATAAACCTTGTTGGCGCCGTAAGCCATGTGGACGCCGCGCAAGGTGATGGCGCGCTGGCCGCCGCGCGGCGGCTGGGGAATCTGGAACCGGAACGGTTTCCTGGGCGCGACCGGTTTTTCAATCCGCTCCATGCGCTCGATCTGCTTGAGCTTGCTCATGGCCTGGGACGCCTTGGACGTCACGGACCGGAAGCGGTCGGCAAAAATCTGGAGCGACTGGATTTCCTTCTGCTGGTTGTTGAAGGCGGCCAGCTGCTGGTCGTAGCGCTCCTCGCGCTGGCGCAGGTAATCGGTGTAATTGCCGGTGTAGGCGATCAGTTTCTTCTCCGAGATCTCGTGGACCTCGGTCACGATTTCGTCCATGAACTGGCGGTCGTGGGAGATGAGGAGCAGGGCGCCGGAATAATTCCGGAGATAGTCTTGAAGCCAGAGCAGCGAGAGGAGGTCGAGATGGTTCGTCGGCTCGTCCAGCAGCAGGAGGTCGGGCTCCATCACCAGCAGCCGGGCCAGGCGGGCGCGCATGATCCAGCCGCCGCTCATTTCGCGCGCCGGTCGTTGGAAATCCGCGTCGCGATAGCCGAGGCCCTGCAACATCCGCTTCGCCTTCGTCTCCACCTGCGCATCGGTCAGCGCGTCGTGCTTGGCGTGCGTTTCAAAATATTCCGCGCTGGAAACATCGCCCCGGGCTTCCAGTTCATGCAGCCGTTTTTCCAGCCGCGGCAATTCCTCGACGCGCCCCGTTGCCACATCCAGCACGGTTTCATCGCCGTACGCCTCGGCTTCCTGCGGGAGGTAGCCGACGGTGGTCCACATATCGCGCTCGACCACGCCGGTGTCGGGCTCCTTGGCCTTGAGGATGATGGAGAACAGGGTCGATTTGCCGGCGCCATTGGGTCCGACCAGCGCGACGCGGTCGCCGTGGTTGATCTGGAGGGCCGCATTCTCAAAAAGGATGCGGCCGCCCAACGTCATTTTCAAATCGCGAATGGTCAGCATGGAATCAAATGGTCATCGAAGACGGAGAATCACCGGTCTACGCAACGAGCAAACAAGTCTATACCAGGATCGCGACCCGTCAATGGGCCATTTTGGAGCGGGATCCCCGGGCGCCTCCGTTCGCCTCGGCATTCATGAACCCGGGAATATTCAACATTCAACGCCGAATGCCGCCTTTCCTTGGAAGTTGGGCGTTGAATGTTTTTTCCAATCCGGCGCAGACCGCCACGGCTGGTCGTCCCTACCGCCCCGGTTTCCCGGGTGTCCACTGCGAGTTGTCGAGCAGTTCGATGCCGGGGTGCAGGAAATGGATGCGGCGGCTTTTGTACAGCGCTCCGAGGGCCTGCTTGAACGCGCCTTTGCTGGCGCCAAAGGTTTTGCGGATCGCCTCGGGTGAACTTGAATCGTCAAAATCCAGCCGACCGCCGTGGCGCTCGAGCGCCTGCACGATCTGAAGTTGCAGCGGCAGGACGCGCTGGTATCCCGAGGGGTCTTGGCGCAGATCGATTTTCCCACCCGGACGGATGGCGCGCACGAAACCCTTCAGTTTCTGGCCGGGTTCCAGCGGCGCGGAGAGATTGTCGCGATAGAGCAGGCCCCGATGGGCGTTCTCGACAATGGCGTTGTAGCCGAGCGGGCTGGCGCTGGTGATGAACAGATTCACGGCCTGGCCTTCGGCATAGGCGGGCGTCTCGCGGCTCAGATGGCGGGAGAGCCGGGCGCTGGCGACGATGCGTTGGGTGATGGGATCGAGATAAACGGCGACGACCACCCGTTGTCCGATGCGGACGGGCTTTTCCTGCTCGCGGAACGGGAGGAGCAGATCCTTCTGCAATCCCCAATTGAGAAATGCTCCGATGTGGCGATTGATGCCGATGACTTCCAGGCAGGCAAAATCCCCGACGGTGGCGAGGGGCGTTTCCGTAGTGGCGACCAGCCGGTCCTCGGAATCGCGATAAATGAAAACGTCCAGCTTGTCGCCCGGTTTGAGCCCGGGCGGGATGTATCGGCGGGGCAGCAGGATTTCCCCCAGTTCGCCGCCGGCGAGGTACAGGCCGGGGGTGGATTCCCGGACGATCGAAAGCGTGTTACGTTTGCCAAGCACGGCCATGCCGGCAAATATAAGCGCGCGCCCGGAGATTCCACAGGGAAAATATCGGGAGCCGGCCGGTGTTCACACCGCGACGGCAGTGTATCAGTTACGCAAGGTCGAAACGATCCAGGTTCATCACCTTGTTCCAGGCCGCGACGAAGTCGTGGACGAACTTCTTCTCCGCATCGGAGCTTCCGTAGACTTCTGCCAGGGCGCGGAGTTGGGAGTTTGAACCGAAGACAAGGTCGACACGCGAGCCGGTCCACTTGACGGCACCCGTTTTGCGATCGCGACCTTCAAACACGTCCGCGGCCTTCGAGGCCGGCTGCCACTCCGTGCCCAGGTCGAGCAGGTTCACGAAGAAGTCGTTCGTCAGCGCCTCCGGGCGCTGGGTGAAGACACCGTGCTGCACCCCGCCGAAGTTGGTCTTCAGGACGCGCATACCGCCCACGAGCACCGTCATCTCGGGCGCGGTCAGGGTCAGCAACTGCGCCTTGTCGACCAGCAGCGCTTCGGCCGGCAGGGTGTATTTGCCTTTGAGGTAATTGCGGAAACCGTCCGCGATGGGATCGATCACGGCGAAGGAGGCCGCATCGGTTTGCTGCTGCGAGGCGTCCATGCGTCCGGGCGTGAAGGGGACCGTGACCGCGTGACCGGCGTTCTTCGCCGCTTGCTCGACGCCGGCGCAACCGGCCAAAACGATCAGGTCAGCCAGCGAGACCTTCTTGCCGCCGGCCGCTGCGCCGTTGAACGCGCTCTGGATGCCTTCCAGGGTCTTGAGCACCCTGGCCAGTTGGGCGGGCTGGTTGACTTCCCAATCCTTCTGCGGTGCCAGGCGAATGCGGGCACCGTTCGCCCCGCCGCGCTTGTCGGAGCCGCGGAATGTGGAGGCCGATGCCCACGCAGTGGAAACCAGGTCCGAGACGGACAGACCGGAAGCCAGTATCTTGCCTTTCAGAGAGGCGGTGTCCTGCGCCTCAATCAATTTGTGATTCACCGCGGGAATGGGGTCCTGCCAGATGAGATCTTCCGCGGGAACCTCCGGCCCGAGATAACGCGCGCGTGGCCCCATGTCGCGGTGCGTCAACTTGAACCACGCCCGGGCGAATGCGTCGGCGAATTGGGCGGGATTTTGGTGGAAGCGCCGCGAAATCTTTTCGTAGGCCGGGTCAAGGCGCAATGAGAGGTCGGTGGTTAGCATGGTCGGCAGACGCTTCTTCGACGGATCGTGCGCGTCCGGAATCGTCGCTTGGGCGCCCATGGCAACCCACTGATGCGCGCCGGCCGGACTCTTGGTCAGTTCCCACTCATATTTGAACAAGTTTTCGAAAAAGTGGTTGCTCCACCTGACCGGCGTCTGGGTCCAGGTGACTTCCAGGCCGCTGGTGATCGTGTCGCCGCCTTTGCCCGCGCCAAAGCTGCTCTTCCAGCCCAGGCCCTGCGCTTCGAGTCCGCTCGCCTCGGGTTCAGGTCCCACATGGGACGCCGGGCCGGCGCCATGGGTCTTGCCGAAGGTATGACCGCCGGCGATGAGCGCCACCGTCTCCTCGTCGTTCATCGCCATGCGGGCGAAGGTCTCGCGGATATCCTTGGCCGCGGCAATCGGATCGGGATTGCCGTCCGGACCCTCGGGATTGACGTAGATCAAGCCCATCTGCACTGCGGCGAGGGGATTCTCCAGGTCGCGCGTGTGCGGCTTCTCGCTGTTGTCGTCGGAGTCGATGACGGCGTGCCCCGGAACGCCGGGCGAGCCGTGCGCGTAGCGGATGTCGCCGCCGAGCCATTTTTTCTCAGCGCCCCAATAGACGTCCTGGTCCGGCTCCCAGACGTCTTCACGGCCGCCGCCGAAACCGAACGTCTTGAATCCCATCGTCTCCAGGGCGACGTTCCCCGCGAGGATCATCAGGTCGGCCCAGGAAATCTTCCGGCCGTACTTCTGCTTGATCGGCCAAAGGAGCCGGCGCGCCTTGTCCAGGCTCACGTTGTCCGGCCAGCTGTTGAGCGGGGCGAAGCGCTGCTGGCCCCGGCCGCCGCCGCCGCGGCCGTCGCCGGTGCGGTAGGTGCCGGCGCTGTGCCACGCCATGCGGATGAACAAAGGGCCGTAATGGCCAAAGTCCGCCGGCCACCAGTCCTGCGAGTCGGTCATCAGCGCCGCGAGATCTTTCTTCACCGCCGCCCAGTCGAGGCTCTTGAACTCTTTCGCGTAGTTGAAGTCCCCGCCCATGGGATTGGACTTGGCGGAATGCTGGTGCAGAAGTTCCAGCTTCAACTGGTCCGGCCACCAGTCCTGGTTCGTGGTGCCGCCGCTGGCGGCGCCGTGATGGAACGGGCATTTGGCTTCGGTTGACATGCTTTTTCTCCTTAGGTCGGTTGTTTGTTCCTGTTTCGTTACCCCGATTGAACCACCGAGAGTGCCATTATTGAAATACTTTTTTTCTCTGGTTACCATAGGCATTGCCGATGGAAATGCACCAGCTTCGAAAGTATAGCGGTGGCGCGGACGGGACATTTCTCGCGCGATGCCGAGCATTGCCGCGTCTCGCAGCCGTCGCTCAACAAGCAGATCCTGAAGCTGGAGGACGAACCGGGCGAGCGCCGGTTCGACCGCCTGAGGCGGATGGCGAAGCTGACGCCGTCCGGCGAGGCGTTTCTGCGGCGGGCGGTGCGCGGGCAGCGGACGACCTCAGCGCGGGACGGCGAGGTTCACACCGGCACCGGATCCGGCCGGGCGGCGGGATGAGCGACTCCATTCACCGGCATGGCTTCGTCCAGCAAATGGCGGATCACGTCGGCGGCGGTGTAGGAATCGCTGCCGGGTTTGAGGAACCGCGCGATCTGCGTCACGTTGTCGCCGGCGGTGAGCAACGGCAGTTCCAATCGGTAGTCGGCGCGGACCTGGCCGAGGCCGATGTTGGCGACGAGGCCGTTGCAGAGGCATTTGCGGCCTTCGGCGTCGGTGCTCGTTCCGCCCTTTTTGATAAAATCATCGATCGGTTCGGCGGGGCAGCGGTAGCCGGGGGTACCGTCGGGCTTGCGGTAGAGATGCCGGAGATAGCCCAAATCGCAGATGCGCGTCCGGGCCGCATACTGATCGGCGGCCGAAAGCGTGCTGCCCAGCTGGAAGACCTTGAAGGGAAAGCCGGTGGGTGAGGCGACCGGGTCGGTGAAGACGCGCGCGGTGCCGGCCCGGCTGAGCTGGATGGCCTGTTCTTTGAGTTCGGGCTGGATGCCGGACTCGGCGCAAAACGCGAAGGCCGTGCCGACCTGAATGCCCGCCGCGCCGAGGCGCAAGGCTTCGGCGAGCTTGCCGGGTTGCCCATAGGACCCGGCCAGCCAGAAGGGCAGGCCGAGCTCGCGGATTTTTTCGAGGTCGGCCACATCGCGCGGGCCATAGACCGGTTCGCCGCCGGCGCTGAGCTGCAGCGGGCCGCGCGGCGGGGCGTTGTGGCCGCCGGCGGTGTCGCCCTCCACCACAAAGCCGTCCACGCGCCCGCTGGCTTTTTTGGCCAGGGTCATGGCGAGCGTTGCGGAGGCGACGATGCCGAGGAATTGCGGGCGCTTCAAGGCCGGCGCGGCGCCGGAGCAGAAGGCCTGCGGATCGAACGTGGACAGAAAATCCTCGCCAGGCAGTGCGTCGGCGACGTCAATTTTCAATTCGGCCGGCTCGCCTTTGGCCAGGCGGTCCAGCGCGCCGGGAATCGACCGCGGAATGCCCGCGCCCATGAGGATATGGTCCACCCCGGCGAGCATGGCGCCGTAAAGCGACGGCAGCGTGGGCAATTGCATTTTTTCCAGAAAATTGATGCCGACCAGTCCGTCATGGCCTTCCTTGGCAAGAAACACCTCCACGAAGTTGGCCGCGACGGTCAGCTCCAGCAGCGGCGCGCCATAGCGTAGCGTGGGCTGGGCGGCCAGTTTGAACGGCGCGTCGGGCGCCTTGCCGCCGGGGATGAAATATTGCGCCAGTACGCGGTCGGCGACGCCGGGTACGGGAAAGTGTTGCAGCGCATGGCGAAACTTGCCGGTGGGGTCGCCGACCTGCAGGTTGCGGGCGAGCACCGTGGCCAGGCCGGTGCCGGAGACGACGCCGAGCTGGCCGAGGCGGGAAACGGCACGGGCCAGCTTCCAGCCGGAAACGGCGACGCCCATCCCGCCCTGAATAATTTTTGGTTGCGACATAGTTCTCAGCACGCCTGCTTCGTGGGAAGAAAGCTCGCGGCAGAAAAGTCCGAACGCCGGAAGGATGTTGCCCGGTACACCTGGCAGAAGTCCATCGGAAACCGACGCGTTTGTATTCTACACCCGTTGGCCGCGGATGGAAAGTGTTGTTTTCAAGATGCTAATTTTTGAAATCAGTTCGCAGCGGGCAAAAAGTAACATTTCCGCCCATCCGTCCGTCTGGGATGGCATGAAACGGGCCGGCTCCATCACGCGCCGGATTTTAGGGCTGTTGCTGGCCTTGCCGGCGGGGAACGTCGGCGCGGGGGATTACGATCCGCTGGCGGCGGTGGCGGCGTTTTATCCGCCGCACCTGGACCTGACGGTTCACGACGCCGCGCGCGGTCGCGACCTTCCGGTGCGGGTTTATCTGCCCACGAACACCGCGCCGGAGCCGGTGATTCTGTTCAGCCACGGCCTGGGCGGTTCCCGCACCGGCAGTGCGTTTCTCGGCGAGCATTGGGCGGCGCGCGGTTACGTGGCGGTTTTTCTCCAGCATCCCGGCAGCGATGATTCGGTCTGGAAAGACCAGCCGGCGGCGAAACGGATGCCGGCGATGAATCAGGCGGCTTCGCTGGATAATTTTCGGTTGCGGTTGCGGGACGTTCCTGCTGTGCTGAACCAGCTCGAAATCTGGAATGCAGATGAAACCAATTGCCTCGCCGGCCGGCTGGACCTGAAAAAAGTCGGGATGTCCGGCCATTCGTTTGGCGCGGTCACCACGGAGGCGGTGAGCGGCGAATCCCTGCCGGCAGGCGGCCAGCCCTTCACCGACCCGCGCATCCGGGCGGCCATTGCGTTCAGTCCCAGCAGCCCGAAGACCGGCAGCGCGGCAAAAACCTTTGGCGCGGTGAAGATACCCTGGCTGCTGATGACCGGCACGAAGGACGTTGCGCCCATCGGCGACACGGACATGGCGTCGCGCCTGGCCGTGTATCCGGCGCTTCACGGCGCGCCGAAGTATGAGGTGGTGTTGCACGACGCAGAACATTCCGTGTTCACCGATCGGGCGCTGCCGAACGACCGTGAGCCGCGCAACCCGAATCATCATCGTGTGATTCTGGCGCTGTCCACGGCGTTTTGGGACGCGTACCTGCGGGGCGATGCCGGGGCGCTGGCATGGCTGAACGGTTCCGGTCCGCGTTCGGTCCTGGAAGCGGACGACCAATGGCGGTTTTCCGCCCATTGATGAGCCGGTCACGGCTTGAAAATGACCTTTCAAATTGGCCGTATCTTCGGGTGCGGGAAACGCGTCTGGATGGATGTGCCGCCATCCGTGCAAATTCGGGGTTTCGTTGGTTCCGGTCTTATCATCTTCTGCACGACATTCTTTTTTGCCGCCGCCCAATCCGTCGCCGCCAATGTTCCGGGCGGGGGCGACACGGGTCCGGCGGTGACCTTGGCGGATTCGGGTCAGACGCTGGTGCTGGCCAACGGCAGTCTTACGGTGACGATTTCCAAGCCGAACGCGACGGTCACGTCGCTTAAATTCAAGGGCCACGAAATGGCGCAGGCGGTTTATTACAGCATGGATGGCAGCTGGCGTTATCGCGTGCCGGCGCATTGCATTTGCACGGTGAAAGTGGCGACACCGGACATGGTGGACGTGGGGTTGAAAAGCAGCGGGCGCAATGAGCGGCAGGCGTTTGACATCGAGGTGCATTATGTTTTGCGGCGCGGGGCGACCGGTTTGTACGCCTACGCGGTGCTGACCCATCCGGCGGATTATCCGGCGACGGGCTATGGCGAATGGCGCATGGTCTGGAAATTGTCGAATGATCTGCTGGAAAAAATCTACGTGGACGACGGGCGGCACTGGCAGATGCCGAACAGCTACGATTTTCAGCACGCCCAACGGACACCCATCGCCGAGATCACGAAACTCACCACCGGCGTCATGGCGGGCCGGTACGATTGCAAATACGATTACAGCGCGGAGTATTGGAACCTCGGCTGCTGGGGGCATGCGAGCGACGTAAACCAGATTGGCGCCTGGGTGGTCCTGGGCAGCCACGAATTTTTCAATGACGGCCCGACGAAGCAGGATTTGACCGCCGCCTCGGGGATCAATCATCTTCATTTCGGACTGGACCATTACAACGGGCCGGGCGTCCAGGTTGAGGCCGGCGAGGCATGGGAGAAGTTTTTCGGGCCGTACTTGCTTTACTGCAATTACAGTGCCGCCGGCGGCGATGCGTGCTGGGCGGATGCGCAGGCGCAGGCAGGGGCAGAACAGTCCGCGTGGCCTTATGCCTGGCTGGCCGGCTCTCCGGCGTATCCGTCCGCCGGCCAGCGGGGCGCCATCAGCGGGCGGTTCGTGGTGAACGATGCCTTGAAGCCGGCGCTCAACGGCGCCGGCGCGTGGGTGGGCGTGGCGCAGCCTCCGCCGGGCGGCAACTGGCAGTTTGAATCCAAGCATTACCAGGATTGGGTCAGGACCGATGCGCAGGGGAATTTCATGATTCGCCACGTGCGTCCCGGCCGCTACGCCCTTTACGCCTTCACCGATGGCGCGGTCGGAGAATTTTCAACCAACAATGTCGTCGTCACCGCCGGGCGCACGACGGATCTGGCCGGCGTGGTCTGGAACGTGCCGCACCCGGGCGGCCGGCTGGCGTGGGAAATTGGCGTGCCCGACCGCACCGCCCGGGAATTTCGCCACGGCACCGATTATTTCCACGGTTATCTTTGGAACGATTTCGGCCGGGAATTTCCCAATCCGCTGGAATACACCGTCGGGCGGAGCCGTTGGGCGACTGACTGGAATTATGCGCAGGCCCAATACCGGACGGCGGGCGAACCCGCGGCCGGGCCCTGGAAATGGCGGATCCATTTCAATCTGACCAACGTGCCGCCGGGAATGGCGACACTGACGCTGGCGATTGCCAGCGCCCAGCGTGCGAAAATCGACGTGTTCGTGAACAACGAGGCCCAGGTCTTTGCCCAGGTGACACCGTCCGTGCAGGGCGGCAATGCCCTGCTGCGCGAGGGCATCCACGCCAAGTATTGCGTGGAATCGGTTTCCCTTCCGACCGGCCGGCTGAAAAACGGCGACAACATCATTACGCTCGCCTTGAACGGCGCCGGCTCAACGGATGCGCATGTGATGTACGATTACCTGAGCCTGGAACTGCCCTAAGCCGCAAGGATTCAATTAACCACGGATGGACACGGATAAACACGGGTTAAGGCGCGGCAAAAGCCCGGTTCTGCCAACCCGAACTGCCGTACGGATTGGCGAGGCTCCCTGCCTGGCTGAAATCATTTTCTGTTCCGCGTTCGTCTATGTCCATCCGTGGTCAAAACATTTTCAGCTACAGGATGCGGCTAGCTTTTTTTTGGCGGATTCCCAGGCCAGCAGGGCGCGTTTGCGGGTATTGCCCCAGCGGTAACCCTGCACCGCGCCGGTTTCGCGGATGACCCGATGACAGGGAATCAGATAGGCGACGGGATTTGAACCGCAGGCCGTGCCGACCGCCCGGGCGGCCTGCGGATCGCCGATGGTGCCAGCAATCCGGCGATAGCTGGCGAGGCAGCCTTCGGGAACACGGAGCAAGGCCCGCCAGACTTTCAATTGAAACGGGGTGGCCCGCACGAAGGCTTTCAACGAGTCGCTGGACCGGGCGTCCCGATGGAAAATGAGTTTTGCCCGCCGGCGGGCATCGCGGTCATTGCGCCGGAATGTTGCGTTGGGCCAGTTCTGCCGCAATTCGGACGGCAAAGGGGTGTTTTCATCCATATCGTGGAAGGCCAGATGGCAGATGCCGCGCGCATTCCAGCCGAGGCTGCACGCGCCAAACGGACTTCCAGCCATGCCCCATTCAATGCCCAGGCCCCGGCCGCCACTCTTGAATTCGCCGGGCGATGCGGCCTCGAGGGTCACCAGCAAATCGTGCAGCCGCCCGGGTCCGGACAATCCCGCGTCCAGCGCCGCATCGAGGACGCTGGCCGACTCGCGCAGCCGGCGTTTGGCGTGCTCGGCGGTCAGGCATTGCAGAAAATCCTTGGGGGTCACTCCCGCCCAGCGATGAAAGAGCCGGTGAAAACGGGATGCGCTCAGTCCGCTGGCCGTTGCGAGGTCGCTGAGTGTGGGTTGCCCGGCATGGTGCTCATCCAGGTAACAAATCACGGCGGCGACACGGTCAAAATCGTTCATGCCATCAATTTAGCCGGACGAGTGCCTGAACCCACCCGATTCTTGCTGCCATCGCGGGGCACGGACTTCAGACGCGGACCTTGATGACGACCTTGCGCACTTCCGCCTGGCCGCTACATTCAAGACCGGGCGCGTGGCCGTCTTCCGGAAAGAAAACGGCGAATTGTCCGGCGTACAGGTTGATGGGCGTCCAATGCGGCGGATTGGCGAAGAAGGCGATGTCTTTTTCGGCGGCATACGGCTGGGTCACCTGCGTGAGCGCGGCGAGCGGCGCCCAGAGGAGCGTCTCGCGGCCCGCCTGGAGAAACTGGATGTCACTATATTGCCGGTGCGCCTCGAACATGGCTTGCGCCAGCGGCCGCGTGGTGTAGCCCTGCACGAGGGCGTAACAGTTGTTGCCGTCAATGTCGTAGCGGCCGGCGGGCTGGCTGGCCGGCAATTTTTCAAGAAACTCAAAAGCGGCGGCAAATCGTAGTGCCAGTCCCGTGTAACGGTGGCGTTGGTCCAACGTGTCAGCAATCATGGCTGGCAGGCTACCCCCCGGCCTTGACGGTGGCAAGCCGGGGCGCTCGAAGTTGCGCCTTCAGGGCGCACCTATTCCATTCACCACGGATAGACACGGATGAACACGGATTAAGACAAGGCAAAAGGTTGCTGTGGTGAACCGGGGGCGTGCTGATTGGTGAATTTGTTTGCATGGTTGAAATCCTTTTCCTATCCGTGTTCATCCGTGTCCATCCGTGGTGAAAAGCTTCTCCCACTGTGTGGAGACGGCTTCAGGCGGTGTCCGGACCGCGTAAACGCGGAGCGCAAAGCCTCTCAGGCTCATGGGTAGCAACTTCTGGCAACGCTGGCCCAGCGGCCCGCTGACACCTTTGAGTAACGGCTGGGCTGCAAGTAATCATCGACAAGCCGCCATTTATACGTCATAATGATGACGACTTGAAAATAATCTAATGAGAACCGGGCCGGAATTGATTGTCGCCACGAAACGCTACGCCAGCGATTTTACGGCAAAGAGCTGGTGGTGCATCGTCTCCACCGCCGGCCTGCTCCTGGTCGCGCTGGCGGGCACCCTGTGGAACGTTCATCCCGTGGCCAGGCTGGCCTGCAGCGTCTTGAGCGGCCTGCTGGTCCTGAGGTTTTTCGTGATTTATCACGATCAACAGCACCTCGCGATTTTGCCGAAATCACGCGTCGCGGAAGCAATCATGTGGGTGTTTGGGATCCTGGCCTTGAGCCCGAGCAGCATCTGGCGCAGTTCCCACAACCATCATCACAATCACAATTCCAAACTGCTTGGCTCGCACATCGGCTCCTTCCCGATCATGACCCGGCGCCAGTTCCTGAAGTCATCAGCCTCCACGCGCCGCAAGTATCTTTTCATGCGGCACCCGCTGACCATCCTCGGCGGTTACTTCTTCGTGTTCTTCTACGGCATGTGCCTCAATCCCCTCCGCAACGATCCCAAAAAGCATTTCGACTGCCTGATTGCCGTGTTGCTCCACGTTGCCATCGGGGTGACGCTGACCGTGGTCTGGGGCTGGACGGCGTTGCTGCTGACCCAGACGATTCCGCATCTGATTGCCTGCGCCATCGGATCCTACTTGTTCTACGCCCAGCACAATTTCCCCGCCGTTGCCTTCAATGACAAGGCCGGGTGGACCTATGAAAAAGCGGCCCTGGAATCCTCCAGTTTCCTGAAGACCAACCCGGTCATGGCCTGGTTCACCGGGAACATCGGCTATCATCACATTCATCATTTGAACGCGCACATCCCGTTTTACCGGCTTCCGGAAGCCCTCCGCGGAATGCCCGAACTGCAGACCTCGAGAATGACCTCGCTCCATCCCCGGGAAATATTCCGGTGCCTCCGGTTGAAGGTGTGGGACGTCGAAGCGCAGCGCATGGTTGGTCTTCGCCAGCTGGCCGCCGCGCCGCTGGTTGTCCCGCTCGTGGTGCCCGTTGCGGTGGGGGTGGTTGACCGCTTTCATCAACCCAAAACCAACCTTTCCTGATGTCTTTCACCGCCACTCAAATAGCCGAACGCGTCCGGGGCGAGGTGCTCGGCGACGGGGCGACGCTCCTGGCCGGGCTGGCGGCGGCTGAAAATGCCCGGGCGGGCGACCTCACCTTTGCCGATCAGGAGGAATATTTTATTGCGGCGGAACAAAGCGCCGCGTCGGCGATTCTGGTGTCGGGCGATTTTCAATCCACGAAAAAGGTCGTGATCCGTGTGGCCAATGCCCGGATTGCCGTGGCCCGGTTGCTGCCCGTTTTTTTCCCGCCGGACGAGCATCCGCCGGGCATTCATCCCGGTGCGACCGTTGACCCGTCGGCCCAGGTGGATGCCACGGCGCATATCGGGCCCGGCTGCGTGGTCGGCGCCCGGGTGCAGATCGGGCCGCGCTCCGTGTTGATGGGCGGAAATCACGTCGCGCGCGATTCCCGCCTGGGCGAGGACGTCTGTTTGTTTCCCAACGTGGTGATTTACGCCCGGACGGTCATCGGCCATCGCGTGGTGATTCATGCCGGAACGGTGATCGGCTCCGACGGCTACGGTTATGTCTTCGACGAGGGCCGGCATCGCAAGGTGTTGCAAGTTGGCAATGTCATCATCCACGACGACGTGGAGATCGGCGCCAACGCGGCGATTGATCGCGCCGCCCTGGGATCCACCGTGATCGGCGCCGGGACGAAGATCGACAACCTTGTGCATGTGGCGCACAACGTGGTGATGGGCCGCCATTGCCTGGTCATGGGCCAGGCGGGGTTTGCCGGCAGCACGCAGCTGGGGGATTATGCCGTCATCGCCTCCCAGTCCGGCATTGCGGGGCATTTGAAGCTCGGCCATCAATCCATGGTCGGCGCGAAATCAGGGGTGATGCGCGATGTCCCGGACGGCGGCAAGGTCTTGGGCATTCCGGCGATGCCCGACAAGCAGGCGAAGCGGCAAATGATTGCCGTGCAACAGCTGCCGGAGATGATTCGCCGGCTGCGCGAGCTGGAAAAGCAGGTCGAGGAGTTGAAAGCTGCCGTAACGGTTTCGTCCTGAATCAGGACATCCCGAGGTTCCCAAAAATAATTGCCGATAGTTGTAGCTATTATGGCGGAATCTGTCACGTTGTATCCGTCTGTTAGATAGCTTGTCTCTTTCAAGGCATGGTAAATCTTCAAGTGAACTGAGTTCAGTGATGATTTTAAACCCGATGTTCGGGAACAGTCTGTGGAAAGTGCCGGTTTGTCGGACAGTAAACATCACATGAGCAATAAATTATTTGTCGGGAATCTTTCCTTTGACACCACCGAAAACGACCTGCAGGACGCGTTTGCCGCGCACGGCACGGTTACGGAAACCAACCTGATGATGGACCGCACCACGGGCCGTCCGCGTGGTTTCGGTTTCATCACGATGAGCTCGGCCGAAGAGGCGCAGAAGGCCATTGCCGCGCTGAACGGCTCGCAACTGGGCGGTCGCGCCCTCACCGTCAACGTGGCCAAGCCGCGCGAAGAGCGTCCGGCCGGCGGCGGTCGTCGTGAATACGGCGGCGGCGGCGGCGGCGGCGGCGGTCGCGGTCGTTACTAATCAACCGCAAGGTTTTCATGGCGGGGTCCGGGTATCCGGATCCCGCCTTTCTTTTGGTATTGTCCCGTGCCGCGTCCGCGTGGCCGCCATATTTTCCCAAAAAGGTGCTTCGCGGACGGTTCCTCATTTTCTCCTTCGCCTGTCCAGGCGAGGAGAGGGGCAGCGCTCGATATGTTGACCCCAAAAAAGATAGTTGCCGATAGTTATGGCTATTGCGGCGGAAACCGTCACAATACCGTTGTCTGTTGGATAGCTTGTCTCTTTCAAGGCATGGTAAATCTTCAAGTGAACTGAGTTCAGTGATGATTTTAAACCCGATGTTCGGGAACAGTCTGTGGAAAAGCGCCGGTTTGTCGGACAGTTAAACATCACATGAGCAACAAATTATTTGTCGGGAATCTTTCCTTTGACACCACGGAAAACGATCTGCAGGACGCCTTTGCGGCGCACGGCACGATCACCGAAACCAACCTGATGATGGATCGCACCACGGGCCGTTCCCGCGGTTTTGCCTTCATTACCATGAGTTCGGTCGAAGAGGCCCAGACGGCCATCGAAGCCATGCACGGCAAGGACCTGGGCGGCCGCGCCCTCACCGTCAATGTGGCCAAGCCGCGCGAAGAGCGCCCGACCGGCCGCCGCGAATACGGCGGCAGCAGCGGCGGCGCCCGCAGTCGTTATTGATTTCGTCCGTTTTCGCGGTGGAGTCCGGTGCCGACCGGGCTCCGCCTTTTCATCTGGCGGCATCCTGGTTTCGGTCTGCGGGATGTCGCCGGTCGTCACAGACCCCGGTCGTTCCAGCAGTCATGAAAGAAGAACACATTGAAGTGGAAGGTTGCGTCACCACCGTGCTCCCCGGCACGATGTTCCGCGTTGAACTCGCCAACAAACATCTCGTGCTCGCCACCATTTGCGGCAAAATGCGCAAACGCTGGGTGCGCCTGACCGTCGGCGACCGCGTGAAGATGGAGATGTCCCCCTACGATTTGAACAAGGCCCGCATCACCTGGCGCCTGAAGTAGAGATTCCGCTTCGCAACCGTCCGAAACGTTCCAACTGAATGCAGGCCTTTGGCCTGCCCATCGCAGAAAGATTTCATACCATGCCCTTTCGTCAACTTGGCCTCGATGCAAAAATTCTAATGGCCGTGCAGGAAGCCGGCTACACCCAGCCCACGCCCATCCAGACCGCCGCCATCCCGCCGATTCTCGCGGGACATGATCTCATCGGCATCGCCCAGACCGGCACGGGCAAAACCGCGGCCTTCACGCTGCCCATCCTGACTCGGCTCGCCGCAGTCGCCCCGGGCGCGCCGCGCCGCGGCACGCGGGTGCTGGTGATCGCGCCCACGCGCGAGCTGGTCCTGCAGATCGAGGAGAACGTGCGCGCCTATGCCAAACACCTGCCCGTGAGCGTCGCCACGGTCTTCGGCGGCGTGGGCGAACAGCCGCAAATCCGCGCCCTGCGCGCCGCCACGGACATTGTCGTCGCCTGCCCGGGACGGCTGTTGGACCTGATGGGCCGCCGCTGCGCCGATTTTACCGGATTGCAATTCCTCGTGCTCGACGAGGCCGACCGGATGCTTGACATGGGTTTTCTGCCCTCCATCCGCCAGATCGTGCGCTCGCTGCCCAAGCAGCGGCAGACGCTGATGTTTTCCGCCTCGCTCTCGCAGGAGATTGAAAGCCTCACGCACGAGTTTCAGCGGACGCCGAAGATTATCCAGATCGGCCGCCGCGCGAACCCCGCCGAGACCGTCACCCAGCTCATCTACGAGGTGCCCAAGCATTTGAAGCCGGCATTGCTGCTGCATCTGCTGCGCGATCCGCAGATGGACATGGTGCTCGTTTTCTCCCGCATGAAGCACAGCGCCGACCGCATTGCGCGCGCCCTGGAAAGCAAGGGCATCAAGACGGCGGCGCTGCATTCCAACCGCTCGCAGAACCAGCGGCTGAAGGCCCTGAAGGATTTCAAGTCCGGCGCGGTGCGCGTGCTGGTGGCGACGGACATCGCCGCGCGGGGCATCGACGTGGACGACATCTCGCACGTGGTGAACTACGATTTTCCGATGCACTCGGAGGACTATGTGCATCGCATCGGCCGCACCGGTCGGGCACACGCGGTGGGCGACGCGATCAGCTTTGTCACGCCGGAGGACCGGGACGAATTGCGGGCGCTGGAGCGGTTCATCGGCCGCGGCATCGTCCGGAAAAAGGCGGAAGGTTTTGATTATTCGGCCGCGGCGCCGATGGGACAACCGGCTGAACTCGAGCGCCGTTTTCAACAACGGCAGCACCAGGGCCGCCCGCAGGCGTCCGCCCATTCGCCTTCCGGTCACCGGAACGGACAGCCAAGCCATCAGCGGTCAGGCCCACCCCAACGCTGGCGGCGGTAGGCCTGCCGGCACCACCGCGCAACTTGCTTTTGACCACCAAAAAGCGCCTGCGCGGATGGTCGAATTGAAGCAAGCCAGTGCCGAAGAAGGCTGAAACTGAATCGTCCTCGTCCTCGTCCTCGTCCTCGTTCTCGCAATCGTTTTTATAGATTGGTTTCGGGGACGAGGACGAGAACGAGGATAAAGAATTTATAGGGAAACGTTTGCCCCTCAGTTATTGGCCGGATATTGCCAGACCCAATCGCCTTGAGGCTGAGGCGGGAAGCTCCACTTGCTGCCATCCGGCACGCCGCCGTCGTCCTTGTCGTTCCAACCAACGGAATAGAGCAGAAATCTTCCGTTTTCGGTCCGATGATAATGGAGCGGCTGGCTGTTGATGATGTCATGCGGAATCATTTCGATGAATTGTGGCGCCAAAACATCCAGTTTTTCCGGGTAACTGCCCTGCGCCCGTCGGTAACGCTCCAACGCGCAGGCAATCCTCGCCATGTCCACCGCGGCCTGGGCGCGGGCGCAATTCATCGCTTGAACATCCGGCGGCTCTATCCATGAAAGGATAATGTTGTCCGGAATAAGATGGCGACGATATGCCGGCGCTCTGGCAATCCTCACACGTTCGCTGATTTTCGGGGACAGGACTTGCTGCTCCAATTCGGCGCTGGTCGGCATTGCGGCTTCGCACATGCGAGCCATCGAACGCGTATTCAAATAAAACCAGCCGCCCGGCAACAGCCGGTAGATGAGTGTCGGCCCCCACATGACATGGTCGTTCCAGTCATCGATGGAGTTGACCATGCGTTGTGTTCGTGCGTATTCGATGAATTTCAATTCACTCGCCATCTCTGATCGCAGGGCAAACTCATAATCCTTCAGCGCATCAAACCCGGCCAGCTCCTGCTCCAAGGCGATCAATTGCGCGTCCGACCATTGTTGCCGCGCCAAACCTTCCCAGACCGGCTGAAGGGCGGAGTCGGTTATCGACCTCCGCACCTTCAAGGGCCACATCAGCGGTTCAGTGCGGATGGAACTGGCGAGATAAAATATCAGCCGCACATCTGACAGCGCCTCGTCGGGCTGCCTGTTTTCCAGTTCCGCTATTGCGCGCAACCGCAAAATAGTGGCACAGGATTTCAATGACTCCATGTGCGGAAAGATGATTCGGGCCGGATTGTTGGTTGCGTAGTTCAATGGAAACCGTGAGGACGGCATCCGGCTGGCCTGCCGCAAATCTTCAATCACAGAATCATATTTGGTTAAGGCCAGTAGCACGTCGGCAGCAGGCGATTGCGGCTGCGCGGAGACGGGAAAATCGTTTGTGCCAAGTGCGTAAACAATTGTTTCAAAGGCGCCGTTGGTGTCTGTCGTTCTAAGCACGACGGTTTCCGGCAATAGCGGGGCTCCCAACAACATTTGGTTGGTTGCAAATCTTGTGTGGTAATAAGTCTGCCAGGCGCTCAGGCTGGTAAGTGTGCCTCTTTGCCAGTTTCCTGGCTCCAAATGGGTGCGCGGCAATAGCCAGGTACGGTATAATTCCATTTTCAACCGGTCCACGACATTTGTATCTGGCGGTTTGATGCGATGACCGTTGCGGTCCAGGAACTGGCCGTAACAACTGGCAACCACCGGCGTGAGCGCGAAGTTCTGTTCATCGGGAACCGGCGGCGGGATGAAGTAATCGAAGTCCAGATGCTCGCCTCTGGCTTCCAGTTCGTGGCGACAGGCATCCCAGGCGCGCTTGCCGCGCCAGTTTTCCTCGACATAAAGAATCGCCGCGAGACAAAGCAGGACCGCGAGCGCCTTGAGTCCGCGTTTGATCATGCGCCAACCGGACAGCCAACGGAACAGACGCCAGATTTGTCCACGAGTTAGAAAGCAGACTGAAAGCAAAACCATCAGGCTGGCGGAATAAATTAAGTCTTTTCCGAGAATGTGAAGGTAATCAAATTGGTAATTCCAGTTATCGGCCTCATGCAGACAATCCCACGCTGCCACAGCCGTTCCAATGGCCCAGGACACGACAGCCAGCCAGGTGAAAAAGCGCAGGCTGCGTCCTTTGGGAGGATGGCCTGAAGGGTCGATCATATTTGTCGAACGGGGCAGTAAAGCCGGAAGTGAATATGTGTCAATACCAGTGATTGCCGAATCAGAACTTCCCGTGTGACGATGCGGTTCTACGCCCTTCGCCGGAGGTTGCCAAGATCTATTCCTTGGCCGTCGGCAGGTCAGATCACATTCGGACACCTGCACCACAGTGAGATGATCATGCGGCTGGAAGCCGCATTCACTGGCAGCCACGGATGGCTGCCTCTACCCTGTGGTGGCCCGCTTCCCAGCGGGCCAGTGAAGGCGGCATCCTGCCGCCAGTTTGGCTGTGGATGACAGCGACGTGCCCCATGTCAGTGGTACCAGGACTTTTCGATTTCCTCGCGGGTCATGAGGTGGGCGGTCTTGATCAGGCGGCAGAATTCCTTTTTGCTGACGTGATGGAAGCTGCCCTGGCGGGTGGTGAGGCTCTTGACGGTCTTGTATTCCACTTCCAGGCGCTCCAGGTGCAGGATGCGGTGATATTCCTCGCCGAGTTTCCAGACCTGGTCCTGTTGCAGTTTGATTTTCTTGGGCATGGGAAGGGAAGGGGGAAGGAGGCGGTCTCTCCTGATGGTGAATCAGGAGAAACAGTAGCGAGGCAGTTACTTCTTCTTGGTTGCGGCCTGCTTGGCGGCTACGGCCGCTTTCTTCTTGCTGGCCGCGCTGCTGGCCTTGGTGTTTTTCTGTGTCGATTTCTTCTGGTTGGATTTCGGGGATTTGTCGCCCATAATTTTATTGTCTTCCGCGGTTTAACTCGCCTGCGGCATGGTAGTTTCTCCGAAGGGACTACCATCATGCGCCCCGGGCCGGCGGTTGTAAATGGCGGAGGTGAACTCATTTGAGATGCATGAAGTTCCGCGTTTGCGCGGCTTGGAAGGCCATAGCCTGAGACCCTTTGAGGCAAAGCAAATTAATCAACCACGGATGGACACGGATGAACACGGATTCTGATCGGATAGGAAACGTCTTCCGCCAAACGGGAAGTCCTTTCCGATCCGTGTTCATCCGTGTTTATCCATGGTGAAATTTTTTTTCGTTACCCGGCGGGCCCAGCGGAGCTTGGCCGGCGCGGAGCGCGGATTGGCATTGCGCTCGTCGGCCGTGGGGCGAATGACGTCGTGGGCGATGTCGGCGTAAAGCCCGTCGCGCAGTCCGGCGGCAAAGGCTTTCTTTACGCGGCGATCCTCGCCGGAATGGAACGTCAGGATGGCCACGCGCCCGCCGGGGTTCAGGCACATCGGCAGGTTCCTCAGGAAGGTGTCGAGCGCGGAGAACTCGTCGTTCACCGCGATGCGCAGCGCCTGGAAGACGCGCCGGATGGAAAGGTCGCCGGCTTCCTGGTTCAACCGCGGCAGCGCGGCGCGGATGGCGGCCGCCAGCGCCCGGGTGGTGGCGAAGGTTTTCCCGGCCAGGATGGTGGCAAGCGCATCGGCATGGGGTTCGTCGGCGTTTTCCACAAGCAAGGCGGCGAGCGCGTCGGGTTTGATTTTTGCGAGCAGGGCCGAGGCGGGCTGGCCGCGCTGAGGGTTCATTCGCATGTCCAGCGGGCCATCAAATTTCACGGAGAAGCCGCGTGCCGGATCGTCGATTTGCATCGAGGAAACCCCCAGGTCGGCCAGGATGATGTCCCCGCCGTCAGGGCGCGTCGCTCCGGGCGCGCCGTCAATCGCCTCCGAACGAGCGGCGGGCAGAGGGCTGCCCTCCCGGCCGGTAACGTCCGGCTGGGAGCAGAATTCCGCCAGTGCTTTCGGCAGGCCGGCGAAATTGCTGCGGTGAGCGATGAACCGGTCCGGGCCAAAGCCGAGTTCCCGCAGCCGCTTCTCCGTCTTCGGCAGCTCAATCGGGTCCGCATCGAGGCCGATCAACCTGCCGCCGGGCTCCAGCCGCGGCAGGATTTCCCGCGCATGGCCGCCGAAGCCGAGCGTGGCATCCACCGCCAGCTCGCCGGGCCGGGGGGCGAGCACCTCAAGGATTTCCGCAACCATGATGGGACGATGGGATCCGGCAGGGGTTTTGCCGGCGGCGAGGACTTTGGCGACCGTGTCGGCGTAGCGGTCAGGCTGGTGTTCCTTGTATTTCTCCGCGAAGTTGCGTGGATTCCTGCCGGCGTAACGCTTGCGCCGCTGATGCGGTGCCGGAGCGGGGGCGGGCGCGGGTTGATCGTCCATGCGGGACACAATGCGCAAATTTACTGACCATCGCGAGAATGTTTTTGGCCGGCGCCCTCCTTCATTGGTAATTTTCACAATCAAAATGGCAACAAATCCATTTCCCCGAATTTGTGAATGGCATTCACTGTCGGCTCCCTGTTCCAACGCATGAAATCATACAATCGAACCTTTTATCCTGTGCGGCCCGCCAAGGCCGGCATTTTGCTCGTGGTCATAGCGGTTGGTGGATGCCGTGCTGTTTTCGGGCGCGAATCGCGAGCATGAACAACTCCGTCCGCCTCAAATCGAACTGGCTGGCGATGCTGGTTGTCGCCAGCGCCCTGGTTTCTTCTGCCCGCGCTGTTCCCTCGTTTTCCGGAGCGGAGGGCTGGGGTGCGGTCACGGTCGGCGGCCGGGGCGGTGCCGTGTATCACGTCACCAATCTGAACGACTCCGGGGCGGGAAGCTTCCGCGCCGCTTGCGAGGCCAGCGGGCCGCGAACGGTGGTCTTCGACATTTCGGGAATCATTCAACTGACCAACGAAGTGGCCATCACCAACTCAAACATCACGATTGCCGGACAGACCGCGCCCGGCGACGGCGTCACCATTGCGGGCGCGACCGTTGACATGACCGGCGCCGTCTCGGACGTGCTCGTCCGCTACCTGCGCTTCCGGCGTGGCTACGACAAGGCGAAGTGGGCGGCCTGGGCGACCAATTCGAGCAACCCCGATCCCCGGGGACAATGTCTGGTGGGCATGAGCACCACGCGCAACATCATGGTGGACCACGTGTCGGTCAGTTGGGGAACGGACGAGAACATGTCGATCTACCGACGCTATAGCAATCCGCCGGTGTATCCTGGCGGTCCCACGCTGGTGCCCACCAAAAACATCACCATCCAATGGTGCATCAGCTCCGAGGCGCTGAATCCCGCCGACCATGCGTATGCCGACACACTTGGCGGCCAGGGCGCCAACCATCATCACAATCTGCTCGCCTGCAACGTCGGCCGGAATCCCAGCATCTCGTTCTCGCACTTCATGGACTGGCGCAACAACGTGATCTTCAACTGGCGCGACCGCACGATGGACGGCGCCGGGGCGGAAGCCCATATGAATGTGGTCAGCAACTACTACAAACCCGGGCCGGCCAGCGGCTTCGACTATTTGTGGAATCCGATGCCGCTGTTGAAAGTCCGCATCACCAAGCCGGAGATCCGGCAAAATGGCACGAATTTTGGCCTGCCGCCCAAAAATCGGTATTGCTACCCGGGAGCAGTTGGTTGGTGGTATGTCCAAGGCAACGCGGTCGAAGGTTATCCCGAAGTGACCAGCAACAACTGGGAAGGACAGTCGCTGGTCAGCGGCAAGCATTATAACGGGGTGCAGTGGGGCGGTGGCACATCGGACGCCGCGATTCTGCCTTATCCCGGCTACGGCCCGGGAACCAACGGGTCGCACCCGGAATGGGCTGGATATTACATGACCAATCACCTGGATTGGGCGCGGGTGCTGGCGCCGATCACCCATGTGGATCTGATCCAGGACACCAACGATCCGGGCGACGACATCAACGGCGTGGTGATCCCCATTCCCGACCTGCCCAAGATCGCCACCCAGACGACGCCGGATGCCTATCAATCGGTTCTAGCGGGCGCGGGCGCCACACTGCCCGTGCGCGATCCTGTGGATGTGCGGACGGTGAACATGGTTGTCTCGGGTGTCGCCACCAACGGCACCAACCACCTTGGCATCATCAACCACCCCGACGAGGTCGGCGGTTACCCGGTCATTGCCGTCGTCACGCGTCCGGCCAACTGGGACACGGACGGCGACGGCATGCCGGACGATTGGGAAATCCAGCACGGGTTGAATCCCAACGACCCCGCCGACGGCAACGATGATTTTGATCACGACGGCTATACCAACCTGGAGGAATACCTGAACGAACTCGGCGCCTTCAAAGCCGTGCAGGATATTGTTTGGGACGGTTCCACCAACAATCGCTACGCGCAAATCGAGAATTGGGACATTGCGTTTCAGCCCTCGCGCTTTGACACGGCGATCATCAGCAACGCGACGGTGGTGGTGGATGCCATTGGCCAGGATGCGGGCATCCTCCGTCTGACCAACGGTGCCACGCTTAACATCACCAACGGCTGGCTCAAGATTGCCAACCGGCTCGAAATCAGCGCCGGCTGCACCAATGCGGTGAAAGGTGCGGGCGATCTGGAGGTGGCTGCAAACCTCGTCAACCACGGCATGCTGCGGCTGACCGGCGGCGCGGCGCTGGCGGTTGGCGGAACCTTCACCAATGCCGGCGTACTGGACATCATGACCTGGCACGGCACGCTGCCGGCGGGATTCGTCAACCTGGGCACGCTGCTGGACCGCGGCCTGATCCGCGTAAACTCGGCGGAGGCAAACGGGCCGGATTTGAAGGTGGCGATCCAGGGTTACACGGGCCACAACTACCAGCTTCAATATCGGGACGATCTGTCGGGTGGGACGTGGGCCAGCCTCGGCGCGCCCGTGGCGGGAGCCAATGCGCCCATCCTCCTGAACCACACCGCCGGGGTTGCGGCGGGGCAGCGCTTCTACCGCGTGGCCGTGGAGTAAACGGGAACGCGGCGTTTACGCCGCTTCATCGCAGGCAAGCCACCAGTCAATCGTTTGTCTGGAGCGAGCGGGCTGGAGCATTCGGACGCGAAGCCGCCTGAAGGCCGCGCGCCACAGCCCGTCGCTATCGCCGACGCCCGCGCCGGGAGAATTGCCGGCGCGGTTGCGCGGAAGCCGGCGGCCCAAATTTTCGGCCGGGCGCCGGCGCCTTGGCCGCGCGGTCCGCGCCGGCCGGCCGGTCGGCGGCCAGCCGGAAATCCACCTGCTTCTTGAACGAATCCACCTTGGCGATCTGCACCTCCACCTTGTCGCCGAGCCGGATCATGCGGCGATTGCGCCGGCCAACCAGGTTGCTGCGGTTGGGGTCGAACACGTAAAAATCGTCCTCCAGGCTGGAAAGATGCACCAGCCCGCTCATCGCGAGGCCGGGCACATCCACAAAGAACCCGAAGTTGCGCACATCAATGACCAGCGCCGGATATCGCGGCGGGTTGGCGGACTGCAGCTGGGCCCGGAGAAAGGCGTACAGCTTCACGTCCTTGCTGTCGCGCTCGGCGTCGGCGGAATTGCGTTCGGTTTCGGAGATGTGGTTGGCGGTCTCGGGGAGCGAGTGCGTCGGGCCGTGGCTGCTCTGAAACAGCGCGCGATGCACCACGAGGTCGGCGTAACGGCGGATGGGCGACGTGAAATGCGTGTATTCCTTCTTGGCCAGGCCGTAATGACCGAGCGGCTCGACGGCATAACGCGCGCGCATGAGCGACCGGAGAAAACCGATCTTGAGCGCCGCCCCGATGGGGATGGTGTCGAGCCGTTGCAGCAGCTTCTGGACTTCCGGCCGTTTGCCCAGGTTGCCGCAAGGCACGTGATGGCTGAGGATTTCCTCGCGATATTCTTTCAGCCGCCGTTCGTCCGGCGGTTCATGCACCCGGTAGATCGCCGCCTGGCCCTGCCGCATCAGCCGGCTGGCCACCGCCTCGTTGGCCAGCAGCATGTATTCCTCGATCAACTGGTGCGAAACGTCGTTCTCCAGCTTTTCGATGCGCAGGATCCGCCCCTGGTCGTCGAGGCGGATTTTCATTTCCGGAAAATCCAGCGCCAGCGAGCCGGCCTTGAACCGCAGCTTCCGGATCCGTTGCGCCAGCTCGTGCGCGTCATGCAGCATCCGTTCGATGGGATCATTTGGCGGCCGCTGCAAAATCTTGAGCACCTCATGGTAGGTGAAGCGGCGCTGCGAATGGATCACCGCCGGATAAACCCTGGTGCTGAGCACGCGGCCGTCGTTGGTGACGGCAAATTCCACGCACTTGGTCAGGCGGTCCACGTCCGGTTTCAATGAGCACAGTTCATTGCTCAACGCCTCGGGCAGCATGGGGATCACCCGGTCCACCAGGTAGGTGGAATTGCCGCGCTTGCGCGCCTCGTCGTCCAGCGCCGTGCCGGGCTTCACGTAATGCGACACGTCGGCGATGTGCACCCACAGCTTCCATTGATCGGGGGAAATCCGGCGCAGGCAGATGGCGTCGTCAAAGTCCTTCGCGTCGTCCGGGTCGATGGTGATGACGGCGTGTTGCCGGCAATCCTCGCGTCCGATGAGTTCTTGCGACGCGACGCTCGAGCCGATGGCGCGCGCCTCCGCCAGCACCGGCTTGGGGAAATGCAGCGGCAGGTCATATTGCCGCAGCACCGACAGCATGTCCACGCCCTCCTCGTCCGGCGAGCCGAGCACCTCGATGATTTCGCCCTCGGGATTGTTGTGGCGGGAGGTCCACTCGCGCAGTTCCACCACGACCTTGTCGCCGACGTTGGCCGGCCGGCCCGTGTCCCGCGCCGGCGGCACGCTGATGTCATGCGGCATGCGCGGGTCATCCGGAATGACGTAAAGAAATTGCCGGCCGCGCTGGAGCGTGCCGACGATTTGCGTCCGCCGCCGCTCCAGAATGCGGATGACCGTGCCGGTCTCCTGGGCGGGGCGTTCCGGGCACAGTCCGCGCGCGCGGACATCGCGGCGCACGAGCACGCGGTCCTCGTGCAGGGCGGTGGACGTGGCCTCCTCCGGAACCATGATCTCCTTCAAGGCCGGGTCGTCCGGCTGCAGGAAGCCCTTGCCCTGGCGGTTGATCCGGATGCGGCCGGGGATGAGGTCCGCCTCGCGGGACAGGATGCAGCGGTTGCCCTTGGTGCGTGTGATTCGGCCGGAGCGTTCCAGCCCGGCCAGCGTCCGCTGCAATTCCTGCTGGCGGTTTGGCGGCCAGCGCAGTTGCCGGAGCAGTTCAGGGACATTGGCGGGCACGTAACCGTGCTGACCGAGTAATCGTAAAATTTGGTCTTCCATTTTTGTTTCGGGCGGAACCGGACGAAGGTTGTCGCTGTTCGAACGTTGCCAGTATGAGGCTTTGCCCGCCGGAAAGCAATCCGCGTCCGGCGGTTGATGATATTCCAACGTAGGGCAGGCGTCCCGCCTGCCCGGCGAGCGCGCCAGCGCGAGCAGCTTGTCGACTTTGTCGACGGGCAGGCGAGGCGCCTGCCCTACGTTGCGCCGCTGAACGCGGCGCGGACGCGGCTTCGAGGCTCACACGGCTGTAGCGAACCGCCGTTCCAGGGCCATCTGGCGATACTGGAAAATCCGCTCCACGTCCCGCTTCACGAACAGCCGGTTGACGAGGTCGCCGCCAATGACGGCATACTCCACGCGGTCGCCGCAGAGGGTTCCACCCCGGCTTTCTGCGAACGTGTGGGTGTGAACCCAGCGGCGGTACGGGCCGCGCCGTTGTTCGTCCGCAAATCCCTGCGGGGGATCCCAGACGGTGATTTCGCTCTGCCAGCGCAGCGGCAGGCCATGCACCCGCAGCCGATAATCAATCAAGGTCCCGGGCCGCATCGGGATGGGCGCGGGCGTCAGGGTTTTGAAATTCAGCCAGGGCGGGGTCAGGCTTTCGAGATTGCGCGCGTCGGCAAAAAAAGCAAACACCTCCGCCCGGGGCCGCGGGAGCCAGAGCTCGGTGGCGAACAGATGCGATTTCATCGGGCACTCTTTGGCTGGTCTTTGATCCGCGCAAAGGCTTCGAGCGCGGCCTGGCGGGCGAGGGCATGATCAACGATGGGGGGCGGATAGGTGCGGCCCAGCGAGACGCCGGCGCGGTCGAGGATTTCGCGCGGCGCCATCCAGGGTCGCTGCAGCCACGGGTCGGGGAGTCGGGCAAGCTCGGGGCACCAATGCCGCACATAGCCGCCCTGCGGATCAAATTTTTCGCCCTGGCAGACGGGGTTGAACACGCGGAAGTAGGGCGCGGCATCTGCGCCGCACCCCGCCGTCCATTGCCAGCCGGAGGTGTTCTGCGCGAGATCGGCATCCACAAGCGTGTCCCAAAACCAGGCCGCGCCCTCCGTCCAGGGAATCAGCAGGTCCTTGACCAGGAAGCTCGCCACGATCATGCGGACGCGATTGTGCATCCAGCCGTTCGCCCAGAGTTCGCGCATGCCGGAATCCACGATGGGATAGCCGGTGCGGCCCTGCTGCCAGGCCCTGAGCCCGGCCGGATTTTTGCGCCATGGAAAACGTTTGAATTTTTCGCGCAGCGGCCGGTCGGGCATGTGCGGAAAATGATGGAGCAGGTGATGCGCGAATTCGCGCCAGCCGATTTCCGCGAGGAACTGGCCGGTCCGCCACGTTTCTTCCGGAACGGCCCTGGCTGCGGCGTCGCGGCGAACGGCGTGCCAGACCTGGCGCGGGCCGATCTCGCCGAAATGCAGATGCGGCGAAAGCCGCGATGTACCGGGCAGGTCGGGCCGGTTCCGGCCCGCTGAATAACCGGACAACGCCGACCGGACAAAGTGTTTGAGCTGTGCTTGGGCGCCGGCTTCGCCCGGTCGCCAGGCCGCGCGCAGGCCTCCGGCCCAATGGATTCTCGGTTCCAGCTGGAGTTTGTCCGGCGGGAGCGACTCCGGCCACGATTTCGGGGCGGCGATTTTGCGTGGGGCCGGCAGGGGCTCCGCCGGGTCCGGCTTGGACAGGCAATGCCGCCAGAATGGAGTGAAGACCTGGAACGGTTTGCCGCTTTGATTGGCCACCGCCCACGGCTCGTTGAGGAGCGCGCCGTTGAAGCTTGCGGTCTCCACGCCGTCGGCCTGCAGGGCGTCCTGAACTTGCTGGTCCCGGGCGGCCAGAGCCGGCTCATAGCGGTGGTTCCAAAATACCGCGTTCGCCCCGGTTTCCTTGGCCAGCGCGCGCAGACCGGCGAGCGAGGCGCCTTTGCGGATCACCAGCCGCGAACCCGCCGCGCGAAAGCCGGCATCGAGTCTTTGCAGCGACTGGTGCAACCACCAGCGCGAGGCGCCACCCGGTTCCCAGGATTCTTCTTCACCGGGCGACCAGAGGAAGACCGGGATCACGGGTCCGCCGCGCTGCATTGCCGCCTGCAGCGCCGGATTGTCTGCCAGCCGCAGGTCGATCCGGAACCAGACGATGGAGGCCCGTGAAACCATGTGCCAAAGATTGTCAGGTGAAGCTTCCCGCCGGCAAGCGTTTTGCCGTTCAACCTGGACGCTTCCGCGGAGCGACCAGCTTCGTAACTTCCGCGTGGGCGAGCACCACGTCGGGGTCGCGCTGCAAGGCGTCGAAGTAGTGCCGCGAAAAACCCTCGCCGGTTTCGGAAGCGGTCAGCAGCCGGCCGGTTTGTTTCATCAGGGCTCCGGCCCCGGCGTCGGTCAACGGTTCCTTCTCCTCCAGCGCCTCGTCCAGGGCGACGATGAGCTGGGAAAACGGTTGCAGCCACGCGAACCACGGGTCGCCGGTGAGCAGTTGCAGAAAATGGTTGGGCGAGGCGATTTTGCCGACGGTCTGTTCGTAGCTCATGCGCTCCGAGTCCACCAATGCCTTGTGCAGCGCCAGCAGGGCGTTGCGGAGTCCGGACAGACGTTGCCGGAGGTCTTCGTGGCCGGGAACGGGTTGGTTTGGATTTTTTTCTTTCATTCAGTCCTCGTGTTTTGCCAGCAGGCGTTCAATGCGGCGGTCGGGAATGAGCCAGAGGAAGGCGACCAGCACGAACATGCTGCTCGAGATCCAGGGACTCACAAATGCGAGCGGGATGGCGCTGAGATACAGCACCGGGGAGAGCTTGCCCTTCCAATCGTTGCCAATGGCCGCCGCGAGCACGGACCCGGGACCCTGGTGGGCGATGATGGCGCGTTGCAGGATGTAATAGGCGATTGCCGCCATCAGCAGCACAAGGCCGTAAACCGCCGTCGGCATGCAGGTCAGGTGGTTTTCACCCACCCAGCCGGTGGCGAAGGGAAAGAGCGACAGCCAGAACAGCAAGTGCAGGTTCGCCCACAGGATGCCGCCGTTGACCCGCCGGGTGGAATAGAGCAGGTGATGATGGTTGTTCCAATAGATGCCGACATAGATGAAGCTCAGAATGTAGCTCAGAAACACGGGCAGCACTGGCTTCAGTGCCGCCAGGTTATCGGCGTGCGGCACTTTCAAATCCAGCACCATGATGGTGATGATGATGGCCATCACGCCATCGCTGAACGCCTCCAGGCGGTTCTTTTCCATGCGGCAAAACATAGCAGAGCCAGCCGCAATTGTCTCTCCATCGCTTGCCTGCCGGTGCCCTTTGGGGTGTCAGGGACATCGCGCTGCGATGTTCCCGGCCGCATGCATCGGCCGGAAGAGATTACGTCGGATGCACGCACGGCGTCCCCCACATTGCCCCGCTGAACGCGGCGCGGACGGCGCAGCAACGCCATCCGTACCTGGTCAGGACACGGCCCTTCCATTTGCCAAACGGCCGCGCTGCGCTGGACCAACTGCGCGCCGGCAAGGCGCGGTACCGCATCGTGTTGCAGAACGGCCTCCGGTGAGGGGAGGCCGCGGCGGTTTTGCGCTTGTCCCGGTTGGGCGGAATCGCTAGATAACCTGGCGTGAAACTCAAGATTATCCTGTCTTCATTTGCCTTGGCCACCGTCCTGTTTGCGGCGGAAACCAACAGCGACAATCCGGCGAAACCCGCCGCCGACGTGCAAATCCTGCGCGGCAAGTACCTGGTTGAGAATGTGGCCTTGTGCGCGGAATGTCACACGCCCAAAACCGACAAGGGTGATTATGATCGCACCCAATGGCTGGCGGGAAACCTCCTCGACTTCAAGCCGGACCATCCCATGCCGTTTGCGGCGGTGGCCCCGCCGATTGCCGGGATGCCCGGGTTTACCGACGAGCAGGCGTTGAAATTCCTGGAAACGGGCATCGACCTCACCGGCAAACGGGCCATGTCCCCCATGCCGCCATACCGTTTCAATCACGACGATGCCCTGGCCGTGCTGGCGTACCTGCGGTCGCTCAAACGCTGATGTTATCGCGGTGCTCAATAGGCGCCGGGGCAGTCCATTGGCGGCGGTCATAGACTCCGCTGCAGCCCGAATCCTGCGTCATTCGATGGCTGCCACTTCAACTCGCCCATATATGGTTGGGAGAGACTTTGGCGCGCCACTGCGTTACGCTCGCGTGAATGGGCGCACAGCAAATCATCGTGGTCGGTGGCGGCGCGGCGGGGTTCTTTGCCGCCATCACCGCCGCGGAGCAGGGTGCGTCGGTGGCGATTCTGGAAAAAACCTCGCGGTTTCTCGACAAGGTGCGCATCTCCGGCGGCGGGCGCTGCAACGTGACGCATGCCGGCTTTGACCCGCGCGACTTCGCCACGCGCTATCCGCGCGGGGGAAAGGCGTTGCTCGCGCCGTTCCTGAATTTTTCCGCCCGCGACACCATGGACTGGTTCGCGTCCCGCGGCGTGGAATTGAAGACCGAGGCTGACGGCCGGATGTTCCCCGTGACCGATTCATCGCAATCCATCGTGGATTGCCTGATGAATGCCGCCCGCGCGGCCGGCGTGAACCTGCGGCTCAATGCGGGCGTGGAGTCCGTCAAAAAAAATGCGGATGGCCGGTTTGAACTGACGTTGGGTAGGGCGGGCAGTCCTCTGCCCGCCGCAGCAATACGTATCAACCACGGCGCGCAGGGGACTGCGCGCCCTGCCGAAAAATTCGGAGAACAAATCTTCTGCGACCGGTTGCTGCTGGCGACGGGCGGCTGCCGCGCGGCGGTGGCGGGGCAGCTGGCGGTGTCGCTGGGCCATGCGCTGGAACCGCCCGTGCCGTCGCTGTTCACGTTTCATATCGAATCGCCGTGGCTGCGGTCGCTGGCGGGTATTTCCGTCGAGGCGGTCGAGGTTTCCGTGCCGTCGGTCAAACTGCGCGAGCGCGGGCCGTTGCTGGTGACGCACTGGGGCGTGAGCGGTCCGGCGATCCTGCGGTTGTCGGCGTGGGGCGCGCGGGCGTTGCACGACCTGGATTACCGGTTTCCCCTGTTCGTGAACTGGCTGCCGGAATTAAACGCGGAAAAGGTCGCCCGTATTTTTCAATCCCGGCGCGAAGCCTCGGGCGCAAAGCTGGTGGTCAATGCCGCGCTGGCGCCGCTCCCGGCGCGGTTGTGGGAACAGCTGGTGCTGGCGTCGGGCATCGCGCGTGACACGCGCTGGTCGGTGCTCACGCGGTCGCAGACGCACGCGCTGGCGCAGCAGCTCGCGCGCACAGAATTGGCGGTGACGGGCAAGAGCCTGAACCAGGACGAGTTCGTGACCTGCGGCGGCGTGCGACTGGCGGAGGTGAATTTCAAGACGATGCAGAGCAAGGTCTGTCCCGGGCTGTTTTTCGCCGGCGAGCTGCTGGACATTGACGGCGTGACCGGCGGGTTCAACTTCCAGGCCGCCTGGACGACCGGCTGGATTGCCGGCCAGGCGATGGCGGCGAAGTGAACCGATGGTTTGATCGATCGCCGGGAAAAGGTCAGAGGCTGGCTCCGGCAGGGGCGGGAAGGCGACGATCCTTTTTCCACGACCGCCACAGGACCAGGACGGCACCCGCAGCCAGAGCCAGGATGCTTCCCAGCGACACCGATCGTTTTGGGTCGGCGTGCCCGAAATCCCGGCCTTGGATCAAGGTTCGAAAGGCAATCTTTTGCTCGGTCAACAACGCGAGCGTGGGCTCGTCTGCGGGAGCAATAAAGCCGGGGTAATGCCGGCTTCCCTTCAGGGTAATCCAAAGTTCCTTTTTTCCATTATTATATTGGAACACCTCGTAGCGGGCGTCCTTGGATGAGGCAATGATTTCTTGCGCCCCGGCCGTGGAGAGGGAGCGGTTCTGCCAGCGGGTCATCAAGCCCAGCAGGACGGCCGCCGCGATCAGCACCAGCGCGATACCCGTGCCAAACACCTTGTTTGCCGCTCGTTCCACCTGCTGCAATTTTCTGCTCTGTTGAACGTCCATTTGCTGCGGGTTGAATTTCCCCGGCCGGCGCAGGAGAACGCCGCCGCCAATGGCGAGAATAAAAATGCAGAACAGCGGCAAAAGCCGGCCCGGCCAGCCAAACACCTCGAAATCCCGGCCGGAGACGTAGGTGGGGCACTTGACGCCTTGTTCCTTGAGCAGGGCCAGGGTGGCGTCATTCACCGGCGCCCAGAAGTTGGTCCGTTGGCCGTTTTCCCGCAGCGTCATCCAAAAATTACTGCCGCCGTTCGGAAATTGCATGATGCAAACAATTTCAGCTTCCTTGCCCTTGCCGTCCGCGATCATTTTCTGAACCTCCTCAGCCGTTACATGCTGAACTCGCTTGTTCGTGTCCGAGAGCAGCAGGGCAAGCATGCACGCCGTCCCGGCCATCGCTATGACCACCCACAGGACGAACCGTCTTTTCTTTCCCGGGTTCACGGTGACTTCCGGTCCATACGCCGGCTGTGATCGTAGCTTTTGCCGGCGCTGCCAGACCCAGAGGATCAGGGCGGCCGGAACCACGGCATACATCAATCCCAGCCAGAGGGTCAGTCTGTCAAACACCCGCTGCCGAAAATCGCCGGAAAAATCCACGGGGAGAAAATTCAGAACCATGAGCAACAGCATCGGCAGCACGATAAACGCCGCCAGGGACCCGACCACAATGCGCCAGAATGTGGCGACCGACTCGCGTTGCTGCGGCGATTGCCGGGCGTCGCCGCCCATTTTGAAACCGAAAAAGCCCCCCAGCAGCAGGATCGGACTCAATGCGGCGATGCTTTGAAAGAATGCGCCCGCTCCTGTCGCCTTTGCCATTGCACCACCCTTGGTCGCGGTGGCGGTCGCCGCCGCTGCCTTGGCGGTGGTGGCCAGCAGCGGAAGGGCTGCCATCACACCGAGAGTGAAGGTCTTGCCCGGGCTGGTTTGTTTCAATGCCCCGGCGACGAAGGCGAGGAATTGCTCCTGCAACAGCTTCCGACCCCGTGACAGCCGTTGCTTGACCGCGTCCTCGCTCAACTCCAGATCCTGCGCCACGGCCTCGATGGATTGGTGTTCGCGATAAAACAGGACCAGCGGCTCGCGATAGATTTCGGGGATGCGTTCGATGGCGCGCCAGAGGATCGCCTTTTCCTCTTCGCTGATGACCTGGTCCGGTGGCAGCGGATCCGGGGAGACCCATTCCTCCACTGCCTCCAGCGATTCGGCGGCATGAGCCGGTTCGCGTCCCAAGCGCCGGAACTCCTTGCTGATGAGAAAACGGGTGATGCTGCACAACCAAGGCCGCAGACTGGCCGGCTCACGCAGCTCTGCCAGTTGTTTCCAGGCGGTCACGAAGGTCTCCTGGGCGAGGTCCTCGCTCCGGCTCACGTTGCCGGTGGCGCAATACGCCAGCGAGGAAATCAAGGCCTGATACCGTTCAACAATCCGGCGGAAGGCATCCCGGTTTCCACCCAGGCTTTCGGCCACCAGTTCCGCATCGTTGAATTCTGCTGCCTGCATTGCTTCGGTTGTCATCATATCACCCTTTAAGCACCCGAAAAAGGCCAATAGGTGACAAGGAAGATCGGGATTTCGATCAGGATGGATACCGATGATGGCCAGCCACTTCAACTTTACACGCCGCCATGGCGATCACAATCTCGCCGCAGGGCGAATCCTGGTCGGCTTCCGGGAGTGCTTCACATCAAATCCGGGGCACGTCGGCTGCCTCCTCAGATTTCAAAATGACCCGTTGACCCAAAGAACCATTCATGGCGAACTCATTTAGTCTGATGCCAAAGAGCAAGGCTCGGGTTCCCGGATTTGGCGGCTGCGCACGCTTAACGAAGACCAACCCTGCAAAACGCGCTGACGGATGATTCCCTTTTTCTCATTCTGGCCGGCGGATGAGTCCTGGCCGTTGCCGCCCGGTATTAGTGGCTGCGGAAAATGAAGTTCGTCCCGCTGTCCTGGCGCGTGTGGCTCCTCTTCCGTTTATCAACTCGAGCCTTTGGCCTTCTGCCGGTGGATGGTTGGCCGCTTCCGTTCCGTCTTCGTCGTTCCCCAGTCAATTTTCGGCAAGGGAACATCGCTTTCCGCGCCGTTCAGTTCCGGGGTTCGCTTTCGCCGCTGGACCGGACGCTTGGTCGCGGCGGGTGCCGGGATTGGTTTGGGTTTTGCCTCCGTCGCCACAGGTTGAATCTCGATTGGAACTACAACTACGCGAGCTGTGAACGTTGGAGCCACGACGGCCGGGACAACAGTCGCTGGAGCTGCAACTGCGGGAGCTGGAATAGGAGGAGTCTCGACAGTACGAGCCATGAAAACTGGGGCCACCGTCGCGGGCGCGGCCACCACACGAGCCGTAACTGCAGGAGCCGGGACAGCAGGAGTCTCGACAGCTCGAGCGGCAACTGCGGGAGCTACGGCCGCCGGGGCCGCAACCGCGGGAACCACAACGGCGCGAGTTATCGCCGGAGGAATTACAACCTCAGGAACCATGGCGCGAGCTATGGCCGGGGCCGCAACCGCAGGAGCTGCAATAGTACGAGCCACGGCCGCGGGAATCACAACGGCGCGAGTTCCAGCTGGGGAAGCCGACATGGCGGGATGCTTCTGCAGCACGAGCTTCACTTGCCGGAGTTTGAGCAGCAGGAATGAAGTTAATAGTAGCGAGATTACCAGCAACAACAGCAACAGGAATGACAGTATCGGAAACGGCATGCCAGGAGGGATGGCCGCGGGAGCGACAACAGCAGGAGTGATAGCAGCAGGAACAGCGGCGGCCGGGCTGACCGGGGCAGGACTAACAGCAGTCGGAGCGACAGCCACCGGAGCGACCGTCACGGGAGCAGCCGCCACCGGAGCAGCTACCGGAGTTGTTGCCACCGGGTCGGTTTCTGGAATCATCGCTCTTTCGGGAGCCGGCTCGGTTACCATGGTTGCGGATTTGCCGGGTTGTTTCACCACCGCCTCGGGCGGTGTGTTTGTTGCCGGCAGCGACCGGGTTTGCAGATCGTCCGGCTGGCTCAACCTTTGCAACAAAGCCGCACGGGCGGCGGCTTGTGCCGAGTTGTCGGCCGCCCGGACGGAAATGAAACTCGTGCCGAGGACGACGCACAAACCCAAAGAGATTCTGATTTTCATGAAATGAGCCATCTTCACCCGAATTTGCGAGCATCCCCGAGGCCAATTCAGCCGGTTACTGGCGGCAAAATGATTAATTATCTCCATGCAAACTGCTGCCAAATGGCTGCTTGAGAAGTCTGAGAACCAGTGAAAATTCTGATTCAGGGAGCGTGTGTCGTTTGAATCCCAATATTGGCGAATGTCCAAATAACATACACA
>Ga0265338_10000689_pt1 | contig 58034 bp, 97 predicted proteins | sample 42126metaG_FD_193579 | JGI IMG/M metagenome (GOLD analysis project Ga0265338, IMG submission 193579) | Rhizosphere microbial communities from Carex aquatilis grown in University of Washington, Seatle, WA, United States - 4-21-26 metaG | ecosystem: Host-associated > Plants > Roots > Rhizosphere... | reverse complement strand
GCAGAATGTCCTTAGCTCCGGCCAAAATGTCGTCGGGTCAGGTCTGGATATAGCTGGTGGTGCTGCGAATACCTTGAAGGCCCTTTTAACCCCCGGTGCTAATCAAACTTCCGTCATGTCTCAAATCCCAGGCTTCCAATTTGCGCAGGACTGGGGGCAGAAGGCCGTTCAAAATCTTGGCACTACAATGGGACTTGGGGGAAATGTTCTAACGGCTGGAGCAAATTACGCAACTGGGGCGGCTCAACAGGGCTTTGGAAATCTCGTAACTCAATTGCAAGGTCTGTTAAGCGGCGGCACAAACATTGCGAATACCGGTACTGGCCTATCAAATGTCGGCTCCGGATTGATTTCAACCGGCATTGGAGGGATGGCATCAGGTGCAGGTGGCATTGCTGGCGCTGCTACTGGCGCAGGTAGCGGTATTGGCTCTCTGTTCGGCGGTCTTTCTACGAATACCGGGAATACATTAAGCAATATCGGTAGTTCTACGGCTTCCGGTATTCTTGGAAGCGCAAACGCTTTGAGTGGCGGCCTTACTGGTGCAACAAATTCTCTAGGAAATTCGTTCCTATTGAGTAGCCTGTTAAAAGGCAACGGCGGCAATATCACAGGGTCGCCTTCTGGCGGTGGTGTTTATTCTGGACCAGGAATTAGCGCTTCATCTAGTGGCGTGAACGCTCTAGGATAATAAATGAGACTTTCAACACCAGAAGCCCCGCAGAAAAAGGCATTGCAGCCAATGGGGCAACCTATGGCGCAACCTCAAACTGCTTCTCAAGGTGGCCCGCAGCAACAGCCAGCACCAACGCATTCCCAGACGGTTGCAGCGTTGCGTCACCTTTCCGCCATTCAGTCTGAGTTGACCAAACTTCTGGAAAATCCGAACTTGGGTAAGGCTGATATGAAATCGGCTATTATAGATGGCGTGACAAAGCTAGTGGCCGACAGAATTGTTCCTGCCACAGCGGCGGTTGCAAAGCTTGCGATGGTTCCTGATCGCCCGTTCGAGCAAAAGAAATGGATCGAGCAGGATTACGTTCAAAACGAACAGGCTAGAAATCTTGTTCTAGATCATCATCGCGCTTCGGCAGTCGGTACGGAAAATTACGAACTTGAAAACAAGTTGCATGATTCCGACCCTGAAAATCACATGCAAGATATTAGCGCCATGATGCAATCTAATTATAAAGGTGCGTAATGGCTGATTCAGTCTCCGCGTTGTATCCACAACCAGCACAGCCTACACAAGGTTTGCTAAACGGCGATCCGTCTAAGCTTATCAGTACGCTTAGCGGGCTAAATCAGTTTCAGATGATTGCAAAAACGCTTGCCGCAAAGCAGGCGGTAGGCTCTGCATTCCAACAATCTTTAAGGCCGGATGGTACGGTAGACCTCGATAAGACCGCCGATATAATCAAGAACGATCCTAATGCCGCATTCATGGGGCAAGAGGCTACAAGCGGTATTCTCTCTCAGAGAAAACAGCAAATCGAAAATAATACTTCTGCTTTTGACCTAACTGCAAAGCAGAATGGATTTGTGCAACAGTGGCTTGCCGGTCGCTCTAACCAGCCGAATGTTACTTCGGAAGACCTTCACAACGATGCTGTTACTCTCAGTCGGAACACTGGCATCCCGTCTGAAATGATAAACGGGGTTATTGACAGCATTACGAATGATCCGAAAGGCATCAAGAATGGCCTTGTGACGTTGCAGAACAGGCTGATGGGAGCCGCTACGGCTGCTGGCCGTGTCGAAGGTCCACCAACCGCAGAAGGCGCGCCGCAGAAGGTTCCGTTGGGGGCCGCTGGCTATGGTACCCAAGCAGCCGGTGGTGCGACGATGCAAACCGGCTTGTCGCCAGCTGAAACTGCGGCTCAAACTGCATCTGGCTCGGCATCGGGTACTGCCTCTGCTGGCGCATTGGGTGGAGCGGCTAATTATGCATCGCGCGTTACACCGCTTACAAAGATTGTGCATCTACTTGATGAAGTAGGCCCGACAGGTCAAGGAATCGGAACTGAAAGTACAAATACTGTTAAAAACATTGCCGAAGGTCTTGGAATTATCAAACCGGGCTCGACAAAACCAGTTGAGGAATTGCGGAAATATTATACGCAAAACGTACTTCGCAATGCGGATATTGGATCGACTGATAAGATGGTGGCTGCATTTCATGGAGCGCCAAATATCGATCTTAATCAGGCAAGCGCCAGCGATCTTGCAAAAACTGACCTATCTCTCCAGCGACTTGCACAAGCCCAGGCTCTTGAAGGTGTCCACGTTCCTAAAGATAAATATCAGGAATGGGCTGCTCAATTTAATAATCAGCAAGACCCAATTGCCTATGGGTTTGATTTAATGTCTGCCGACGCACAGAAGAAATATCTGGCTTCAATGAAGCCGGGGAGCGATGAATATAACCGTTTTAAAACTTCGCTCGGCATAGCTCATCGTCATAAACTTTTGGAAAAGCAAAATGGCGGATGATTGGACCTATCCAGTTCCTAATGATCCAGCGACGCTTCTAGCGCCTTATTTGAAACAAGGCGTTGAAGCTCCCGCCGTTGGAAAGGACGAAGTTCCGGCTGCACAACCAGAAGATATTACAAGTCTTTATCTCAAGGGAGATAAGCCCGTAGAGGCAAAGAAGCAATTTGGCTGGGCTGATACGTGGCCTGTGCAGATTGCAAAGACTATTGCAAGCGGCCTTACTTACCCTGGAGATGTTGCGCAAGGTAAAGCGACCGTCCCGCAATCTGAAAATATGATTGGCGGAGAAGACGTTTCTAACATCCCACGTCTTACTGCGTTGTCTGGAACGATTGGAACCGGAGCAATACCGACTAACATTGGCGCTATTTCAAAGCCATTGGTCCAACCGGAAACTGCTCAACTTGCACAGCTTGCGAGAGATACTTACGGCATTCCTATCCGTGGCGGTCAAATCTCGGAAAGTCAACCTATCCGCTGGCTAGATGCGACGTTGCCGACAAAGCCATTTTCTGGATATGGCGCTAATATTGCCGATCAGCAATCGTCGTTTAATCGTGCGGTGGCTAATACGATTGGCGAAAAGGCAGATAAGATTACACCCGAAGTCATGGATTCGGCGCGTACTAGGCTTGGGCAATCTTATGAAGATATTGCCAAGAAAACTACAATTAAGGCAGATGACCAACTAGGGCAACAATTTAATCAAATTGCCTCGGATGCAAATACTACCCTTGCACCTAATGAGCGTTCAATTGTTCATGGTCAGATTAGCAATATTCTCGATAAGATTAAGGGCACCGGAGAGATTGATGGGGAAACCTATCAGTCTCTTATCCGCACTGGTTCGCCTCTTGATCGCGCGACTAAATCTGGCGATACCAATGTAAAATATTATGCAGGTCAAGTTAAGGACGCTCTAATTGGAGCCCTAAATCGCTCTGCCCCAGCAGAAGTGCAGTCTCAATTGAAGATGACGAATGCACAATATAAGGCAATGAAAACAATTGAGCCTCTAGTTGAAAAATCTCCTACTGGAGATATTAGTCCCGCTCTCTTAATGGGTGCGACTAGAAACTCATATAATAATATGGCCTATGGCGGTGGTGGTGAACTTGGCGATCTTTCGCGTATCGGCCAACGGTTTCTAAAACAAATGCCGCAAAGTGGCACCGAACCAAGGCTGAGCGTTGCGAAACTTCTTAGTCTAGGAGGCGCTGGTGGTGCAGAAACCGCGCTCGCCTTCACCAATCCTATTTTGGCGGCAAAACTCGGAATTATTGGTGGAGGCGCGGCTCTTTCTAAAGGATTGATTAACGCTGGTGCGGGCGCTGCGCTTAGGAGTGATTGGTATGCAAATCGGTTGATAAATTCCGCTTTGTCGCCGTCGCGCGGTTCAAATATTTTGAATACAATCACGAATAGCAGTATACCTTACATTCCGCCGAAGGCTATGCTGCCGAATGCTTTAACTCCAGTGCCGCAATTGCAATATTCTCCTCAAAATTATTTGTAAGTGACCTGTCCAATAAAAGTAAAATATCCAACACGATACCCAAAAAGTTAGCATTCCGATTTCTGGATTAGTCATTAGAACTACCGTTAAGGATAGATTGTGAAAACACTCCGCTATCTTATAGCATTGGCGTTCGTCGCGCTAACCCTCAATGGCGCACATGCGGCTGCGACACTTTTGCCCAATGGCGAACAGTGTTTTCAGGCTCTTGCCCCTACTTCTGGCGGTCCCGGCACTACTGGAACCGGGTTTGTCGGTCTTTTAGGGCCGATTGTAGGCGGTAGCGGAGGGACTTCAGGGACTTACGGCGGCGTAGCCCTTACCGGAGGGTCTGGAACTGGCGTAACGGCAAATATCACGGTTTCCGGCGGTGCCGTTACTGCGGTAGCTATTCTAAATCCTGGTTCTCAGTACGTTGTAGGCGATGTTCTCACTACGGCTTCCGGGAATATCGGCAATGTCACTGGATTTTCCATATCGGTTTCCAGCGTCTATATCAATCAATCTCTAGCCGGTGGTACGGTTACTTACTATTATCCGAACACGACCACGTATAAACAGACGTGGTTTAATTCCGATCAGGCGGCAATTCACCAGAATACAAATCCGGTTCAACTCGATGCCAACGGATGCGCGGTCGTCTACGGTACGGGTTCCTATCGTCAAATCCTGAAGGATTCCCTTGGGAATACGATTTGGGACCAGACCACTACAGACACTTCGGCTTATAATAGCACGTTTTGGGCCGGACTTGCCGCTGGCACTCCCAATGCAATTACCGTCACCGATCCAGGCTTTAATGCCACTGACGGAACGATTATCAATTTCATTGCGATTTCAACTAATACCGGGGCAACGACTTTAACGCCCTCTGGAATTGGTCCTTATTCTATCCTGAAATCCACAACCGCTGGTCCCGTCTCTCTGACTGGCGGGGAAATCGTACAGAACAATGTCATAAGCGTTATTTACAGCGAGAGTAACGCTGCTTTCATTCTACTTAATACCGCAATTCAGTCGCCTTCCGGTTCCTCTGCCCCTCTTTGTGGAGCAGTTGGGTTTGTCGCCATTAATGATACCGGTACTCCCAATACGTCGATTGATATTACCAGTACGAGCGCGCTTACGATTTCCTCGACTGGCCTTGCTCTTAACCGTAGCAATGTTTCTCTGACGCTGAATTTGCAGACCAATGGTATAAACGGTCTGGATACTGGAAGTCTCACAGCCAATACGATCTATAATATCTGGCTAATCGATAACGGCGCGGCGATTGCGAGCCTTGCTTCCACTTCCTATACAGCCCCGACGCTTCCAAGCGGCTATACATATAAATGCCGCGTTGGAACGATCACTTCTACGGCTGGTAGTATTCTTCCCGGCTTTGTCATCCGAGGAAACGCTACGAACATTACAAACTCTGCCATCGTCGTTCATACAGTGACAGGCGGAAACTGCAACGGTGCGAATTATCAAGTCCTGACAATTTCTCAACTACCAATTACGGCAACTCAGGGCATTGGAAACCTTATCGTCATTGCAGGTCAGGTCATTGCAATAAGTCAGACGCAGGCCGTAACGCCTTATCTTGATGGTACAGGTCTATCCGGTTCGGCCTCTCTGAATATTCCATTTATCTTCTCAATTATCACGCCTCAGCAAGTGACATACTGCTCAACTTCAACTTCAAATTCATTTTATGTGAACGGATGGTACGAGTCCGTTAACGTCCATTGAGATAAATCATGCTTAGATTTTTACTCGCGCTATCTCTTATTTTCTGTAGCGGGCAAAGCTATGCCCAATACACAAAGAGCGCGATGCAATCGCAGATCAATAGTACGTTCCCGGACAATTCTGCCGGAGCAATTACGCCTGCCGCCGTCAGGACTTTTCAGACCAACCTTCTTAACTCATATCAACAATATACCGGAGTTAATGCACAGGTTGGAACGTCATATACGTTTGTAGCCGGTGACTATGGGCAGCTTGTCACGTTCACAAATTCAGGAACAGTGAATGTCGCCCTTCCAAAAGCCATCCTCCCGTTCTTTCCGTGGAACGTTTTTGTCCGTAACCTGGGTTCGGGGAATGTCGTTATTACTCCGACGACTTCGACAATTGGTGGTGCGTCTACTCTCACCCTCACGCCTAACCAGCAAGCCTGGATTATCTCTGACGGCACGAATTACCAACTCTGGATCGGCGGTACTCAGGCGGTAAACTGTCCAAGTATGCCTGCCCTCACGGGGGACGTAACGACTACGGCAGGTTCCTGTGTAACGACTGTAGCGGCTATTCAGGGTAATACCGTAAACGGCACGTCCGGAACGGGATTGGTAGCGTTTAACAATTCGCCTACGTTCATTACGCCAACCCTTGGCGTGGCGTCAGCTACCACGGTTAATAAATTAACGATCACTACTCCGGCTTCAGGTTCTACTCTGACCATCCTCAATGGTAAAACATTGACGATTGATAAGTCTCTGGAGTTTGACGGTACAGATTCTACGAAAATGACCTTCCCGGCCACTTCCGCAACCGTGGCCGGATTGGGCATTACTCAGACTTGGACGGCACCGCAGACTTTCACGAATAGCGACTTGTTGATGCTCGGCAGTTCTACGGGCTTCACTACGTTTGCGAGCGCGAATGCCGGTGCGTCTAATTTTACAATCACATTCCCCGCTGCTACGGGAACGGTCGCTCTTGTTTCAGGAGCGAATGTTTCTTCGGTCAGCAACAGCGACGGTACTCTAACAATTTCCCCAACGACTGGGGCGGTTGTCGCATCTATTGCTCTAGGCCACGCAAATGTTTGGACCGGCGCTCAAACCTTCGCAAATACTGATTTTCTTCTGAGAGGAACCAGCACTGGTTCTACTACGCTTAATTCTGGCTTGACCGGAGCGGGGACCAATACTCTTACCCTTCCCATTACAGCGACTGACACCATTGCAGCTTTAGGGACCATTCAGACCTGGACCGCTGCGCAGACCTTTAGCGCGGCGACTACGTTAAACGCTGCCTTAACTTATGGCGGCGTTACTCTTTCAAATTCCGTCACTGGAACCGGGAGTATGGTTCTTAGCGCCAGCCCGACTTTCACTGGGACTATTACAGGCGCTTCGGAATCCCTGACTGGCTCGTTATTGGTTTCTGGAACGTCTGCCCCGACGCTTACCAATGGCAAAGCTGGTATTTATGCTTCAGCCACGAATGGCGCGCTATATTCCGGTCAGGGTTCTACAAACGATGTGAGTTTGGTTAATAGCGCGGGATCGGTTGCAGCAAACGTTCCTACCGGAACGACTAACTTCAATGTTGTTAGCACGCTGACTTTCGGTACTTTGTCTTCAACCAGCCTTGGAACTAGTCCGACGACTGTTACGGGCTTGACGGCTAACAATACTCCGAACGCCTCGAATGACTACGTTCCTTATTATTCCGCATCCGATGGAGCGATTCGTAAAATTACCGTAGGCGCGCTTAACTCCGCTTCGGTCGCTGGTGTTTCCAACATCAACGGATTGACCGGCGGCATAACCATTACTGGTTTAGGCGGTGTGAGTGTCGGCTCTGCCGGTTCTACAGTCACTCTTACCAGCACAGGCAACTTACTCGGCTATCAAACCTTCTGTGCCTCTGGCTGTACTCAGACCATCGCTGGCGGCGGTACTGGTACTTATACGCCCACCTCCGGGACTACTCAGATCATTGCGGCTTGTCATGCAGGCGGCGGTGGCGGCGGTGCGTCTGCCGCTGCAAGCGACATTACGGCAGCTGGTGGAGGTGGTGAAGGCGAGCTGGTAATAAAACACATTACCGGCATTAGCGGTACCTATACTATTGCGATTGGTGCTGGCGGTACGGCTGGTTCTACTGGTCCTACCGCTGGCGGTGCTGGTGGAGATTCTACCTTCGCTACTACAACGCTAGTAGCGAAAGGAGGTTCTGGCGGCGCGGCTAGTACGGCGCAGGGTTCATGGGCTGGGGGGGCTGGTGGTACCGGTGGTACCGGAGATATTAAAATCAAAGGCGCGCGTGGCAATAACGGTCAATCGACAAACAACATTGCGGCCATTGGCCTTTCTATCGCGTTAGGCGGCTTCGGTGGTGGCGAAGGCGGCGGCTCTGGCCAAAATGCAGGTAGCGGCGGAACGATAACAAGTACCGCTGGCGTTATGGGTGGTGGTGGTGGTGGCGCATCATCTCTCGGTGGCGTTGCTGCTAGTGGTCAAGCCGGTGGCGCTGGTTACTGCACCATTCAGGAATTCTCGTAGACAAACTATCTGGAACACAAATGATACCGAACGTCATCGATATTTCTCATCATAATACGATCAATGATTTCTCAGCCTTGAAAGAGGCTGGAATCGTCGGAGTTATTCATAAATGTACGCAAGGTTCAAACTATGCGGACCCGATGTATGAAAGCCGTAGGAAGTTGGCGACGGACGCCGGGTTGCTTTGGGGCGCTTATACTTTCAATACCGGCGATAATGTCATTGCGCAGATTAATGAGTTTCTAGATCACGCGGACGCAGATAATCAAACCTTGATGGCGCTCGACTTTGAAGCAAATCCCACCTCTCAAATGTCTTTAGCGCAGGCGTCTACATTCCTCCATGAGGCCGATATTAGGCTTGGGAGAAAGTTGGTTTTATATAGTGGCAATCGCGTCAAGGATATTCTGGGGCACAATGTAGATTCATTTCTAGGGTCGCATCGTCTTTGGTTACCGCAATACGGACCTGTAGCAGTCACTCAGAGAAGTTGGGTTAAGCCTTGGTTATGGCAGTTCTCCGAAACTGGGAAACTCCCCGGCACTGACGGGATGATTGACTTCAATTTCTATAACGGAACGACGCAGCAACTAACTTCGGAATGGGCCTCTTAAACAGGAGATTATGGTGAACCTCACTCGCGGGCAACTCTTTAGCATTGCTATCGTTATCGTAGGCGTTCTAGGCGCATCGACTGCGCAACTTAACGAACTATTTGGGCCAGCAATTACCAAGGATATTGTTTCAGCATCGACTTTGCTGACAAGCCTTCTCGCTGGCATTAACGCATTGCTAGGTGGTCAGGGAGCCCAGATCGCGGCAGTTCAGGCTATGCCTGGAGTTGAGAAGATTGTCGTTAACGAACAGGCTAATGCAACACTTGCCACGATGGCCGTTGCACCTGAGAATGCAAAGATTGAAGCCACGCCTGCGGCTGAAGCCGCCGTTACTGCAACCGCAAAGGCCGCGTCATGAAACATATTACTCCGCTTATTCTGCTTGCCGTACTCTTGGCGGGTTGTTCCACTACTTCATCGACTAACTTCCAGAATGGTGTGAACAATTTCACCAACGATGTTACGGCAGTTGACGGCGCAATCGCGAAAGTCAGCACTACTCTTTATAACAACTGTACGAGCATTCAGGGTGTAGCATCGTCCTTGAGTGATATTGTCGGTAGTTCAAACTCGGTTGGTCAAGGATTGGTTGCGGCGAACGCTGCACTTAATTCCTACTGTGCTAATGCACAGGCCGTAAATGACATTACTTCCGCCATCAATGCCACGTCGGCTGCTTACAAATCGGCATCCGCTGCGCTCAAAGCTGCAAAGGCTGGTAACTAATGAGCGCCATAGGAACCATTCTAAGCGGTCTTAGTTATGTGGCCTCGATTGCCTACCCTCCGGCTGCCCCGGTAATTGCATTTCTGCAAAACATCGAACCCTATGCAGAAACCGCACTCCCTTTGATTAAGGAGGCCATTACCGAAGGCCCGGCGGCGTTCACGGCGGCAAAGAAAGCCGCTCCGGACTTGTTTGCACAGCTAAGCACACTTGCTTCTGTGCTTAAACAAAATGCCGGTAATACCGATCCAGTAACAGACCAACAGCTAGCTAATATAACGTCTCATATCGTCGGGATTGATCCTCCGGGATGGACTAACGATGAAACCGAGCGTTGGTGGGCGCGGGCGCAAGGCGTCCCTTGAATGCTCGATCTAAAGGACTTTGAACAAGGCCCGCTCTCGAAGGTCGAAGGACAGCAACATAGGCTGTTATGGGCGAAGCATTTGTTTGGGTACGAACAAAGAAAGGCATGGGTTCTGTGGGCGAAGATTGCAGGTGGGCTATTGACAATGGCGGGAACGGGATCGGCGTTATGGACGTTCCTCTTTCACGGGACAACGCCATGATCCACAACCCGCCTTATCGTTTGTTCGGATATGAATTAGCGGCGTGCCACGGCATTCCAGCTATCGTTATGATATTGAGTTCTATCATTCTCTCGGCTGTCATCATTGAATGCGCTTCTCAGTATGTAAAGCCCGTGACTTTGGATTCGATTTGGGTTGAGCCTCGCACAGTATCAGCCGCGTCAATTATGGCTCAGACGGAAGACAAAGGAGCCGTACAGCTTCATAAGTCCGGAATGTGGTCCAGGCTTTGCAATGTCACTGCAAAACAGACGTTCATTGATGAACGCGGTGGCACACTTATGCAAGGCGAATATCACTCTGTAGATACCCCTCCGCATTCAGGAAGGTTTGCTAATAAATTCCGCGACTTGCAAATTCCCAAACTCCTAGCCCATCAACCTGGGGTATGGAGGATCAAGATCGAGAATGTCGGTATTTGCAATTGGTTTGAGAAGTTCATGCCTATTACAGGTATGACGGCAGAAGCTACGTTTGAGATTATCCCATGACTGCGGGAGAGGGGGCGCAGCTAATCACATCGCTCGCAACCCTCTTGGGTGTTATCGGTAGTACGTTGATTTCATACCGCAATGGGAGAAAGACTGACGCTGTGGTTTCTAAAGTTGAAACGGTTGTTCGCGCTACTGACGGCATGAAAACCGAGCTAGTGAATCTAACCGCAAAATCCTCAAAGGCTGAAGGCGTTCTACAAGGCCGCGCTGAAGTACATGAAGAACTAGGCGCGAAATGACATGCGCGAAAAGTTCTACTGCCAATCGACCGGTCCTAATAACGGCATAAACCGCGCTATTTTCGTTCGCGACAACTACAAAAACACTGGCTCACAGCCTGAAATCATGTCTGTAAACACCACGACAGACGTATTTATTCAGGGGGCTACTTACATGGTGGAGATAACTCTTTTTTCCACTCCCGGCTCTAATGGCAGGGAACCGCACGGCGGCTAGCGCGTTATTTGGTTTCTACCCACAGAGAAAACCATGCGCAGTCTTATCGCGTTCATACGGCGACAGTATAGCTTTGACGCCGATATACGTGGAATGCTGCAACAAATCCTAACCAATCAGGAGGCTACATTGGCCGCTATCGACACCCTCAAGACCGACATTGCTGCGCTAATCTCGGAAGCCGTTTCTGACATTACCGCTGCCGTTACGGCAGCGCAGGCTGCCAGCAACGATCCTGCGATTGACACTCTCGACAAACAGGTAACGGCTGCCACTGCGACATTGAAAAGTGACTTTGCCGCATTGTCTGGTACGCCAGTCCCTCCGACAACGCCGTAACCATGGGCCTCATACTAATCATCGTCGTTGTGATCCTATTATTCGGTGGATTAGCCCCTTGGGGTTCGTTCGGCGGACCGGGACACTTTTACGGCACTGGTTATTATGGCGGTGGCGGAATTGGTCTAATCCTAGTCGTCTTGATTATTCTGATTTTGCTAGGGCACATTTAGTCGTAACAATGTGTTAACAGTCAAAGGCCGTCCCTTGCGGGGCGGCTTTTTGCTATTTGATCTAAGCCGTGCCATACTTTGTTGGATCAACCATTGCTTAATTTGCGACGGAACAGCGGAATGCCTTGAATTGGATTCTTGTACTGCTTGGCATCTTTCACAAATTGCTGCGCCAGTTCGTAAGGATCATCTTTTCCATCTTCTGGGCCGTCCATCGCCCTCAAGGAAAGTTGTGCAAAATGCTGCAAAATGTCTGGATAGTTAAACCCGGCTTCGCCGTCAATCTCTCGAAGTTTGCTGTAGTAATGGTCAAAATATTCGACCGTCCTTTTGTTGCGAAGCGTGAGCGGCCTAAAACGGCCCTTGAGCCGACCAGATGTATTAAATGATCCGTCCGAAAATTCCTCAAAGTGATCCATCCTCACGATCTGCCCAATCGCCAAATCAAAGACGACCCAATCGCCAACTTTCCAGTCCATTTCGTCAGTCTCCCTACCGCAGGTTAAGCAGATAACCGAGTTGCTGGTAATACTCACCAGACCCCTTAGTGAGACGAATGTGCACGAGGTCGTCAATAATCTTGTTCGGCCAGCCATCTGGTTCATCTGGGTTGCAGCCGAGCGACTGCGCCATATAGCGGCGGCGCTGATCTTCTGACAGGTTGCCAAATCTATCCATGCTCGGTACTCCATTGTTACGGCGCATCATTGCGCCGCAATCGAAAAAATTGATGGACTGCAAAACCGCCAGTAATAATTCCGCCAACAAAACGGTTCATGCCTGAAAGGTATATCGCCGCCGCCATCACTGCTCCGAACGCGCTGGCCGCACACAAATCAAATATAAAATTCCATGTGTGTTGTGGCAATCTGATCGGCGGCACGCTCGGCCTCACTTATGGATTTTCGGATTTCTATTTTCGATATTTGCAAAGTTCGATGATAGCAATATCTAAGTCTGCCAACACTGCCTCTTGATCCACACCAGACAGGATCAATCCAGGTAGATCATCAGACCAAACCCGTAGGCCGCCATCCTCGCGAGGGGCAAGAGTAATTTTTATTTCGCGATCTATAATCACGCTCGGCGTTCTCCTTTGTTTCGAGAATGTCTATTTATAGCCGCTTGACAGGAAGGTCAAGAGAATTGTAACGTGTTTCACATGACAACAAAAAATAGAGACTGGAAAGCTAAGCTAACCGCTTCTGATAAAAGAGATTTGATACGCCTAGAAAGGCGCATTAAATTGCTTTCGGAAAAAATGATCCTATTGCGGGCCAAGCGGTTACGCATTCAGAATAGAGCTACAGTGAGGGCTGGTCGGTGAGTGTATATTTTATCCAATATGGCGAAAGCGGGCCAATAAAGATTGGATATTCCAACAATCCTTTCGAGAGAATTAAGGTGTTGCAATCAAACGCGGTCGCACACCAATTAAAGCTTTTGGCAATTATGGACGGTTCTCGATTTGAAGAATCGGCAATGCATTTAAGATTTAGAGAATTTCACCTGACTAGAGAATTATTTTCTCCCGGCCTCCAACTGATGGAGTTTATTGTTTCTCTTGGCATACCATCGCGTAATTTTGCCGGTTGGCGGCCAGTTAGTAGGTTAAATGCAAAGGATAAGACATTAAAAATTAGGTTGAGCGCCGAGCTTGATAATCAGCTTATCATTGCGGCGCGGGCTGCTGGGGTCACTGTGTCGGATATAATACGAGTGGCTTATAAAACTCGCTTCCATGTCGGAAGTAGCCCGTCTATCTTACGAGTGGCTGTTCAAAACCTTTATGTTTGACCTAGCGGTCATAATTCTGTAGTCTGATCGTCTTGAATTTTTCCAGCGCTTTGGAGGTAGCGCCGACTACGCCATTAAACCCGACTAGGAGAGACACCAATGCCACTTAAGACATTGGCGGCCTTGATAGCCGCTTTTTGCATCGTAGCCGTTTCTACCCAAGCCGAAGCCAAACATCGCCACCACGCAAGTCATAAGCACTACACCCGTGCCGTCCAAAATAAAGCCCGTACAGCGGTTATTTTTGACACCGCAGCCATTCCTGCCTACGGCGACAATCAAACCTATACACGGCCTTCTCCTATGGGCAGGAACATCATTGCGCCGGTTAGAAGCTATGATTTTGCCGAAGGTGTAATAGGTGGCCGTCCGTCAGGGTGCCCCGTGGCCTATTGTGGTTGCTCTGCCAGCATCAAGGTATTTGGCCGGATCATCCCGGAATTAAACCTAGCTGCAAACTGGCGGCGCTTCCCATCGACTTCCCCAGCCCCAGGCATGGCAGCTTGGAGATGGCATCATGTTTTCATCATCGAATCCGTAAACGGCGACGGCACGGTAGTAGCTCACGATGGAAACTCAGGGCGTGGATTAACCCGCCTTCACACGGTTTCCCTTCGGGGCTATCATGTAGTCAATCCAAACGGCAGCCATATCGCGCTTAACCAAGGACGACGCCTATGAGAGTATTCGCAGCAATCATTCTCTGCCTCACCCTAGCCAGTTGCGTTGACGGCCAGAGCGGCAAGTTCTTCATCTGCGGCGTAACCACGACCTGCAAATGATAGACCCATTCGTATTGGGCGGCATCGTCGGCGCGTTCATTCTAATCGCATTGCTCTGCGCAATCGATCCAGATTATGCGGAAATCGAGACGCCATGGGATGATCAGATTAGGGGGTAGCATTCTTCGCTCAAGAAACGGCCTCACTTTATGAGGCCGAATCCGTGAAGCACAAACGCCGCGCCTATTGCAAAGAAGGTTAGACCGACGAGGTGTTGTTCAATCCAGCGCATATGCTCACCGTTAATGTTCAACCGGCGCTGTGAAATGATCGTGCGTGAACATAGTCTTGATATTGGCGGCAGCATGATTCTTAGAAATGCCTATTGATTTACAAACAACCACAAAAGCATTTGCTAGGATGGATAACTGCTCTTGCTCGTCATCTGTCATTTCGCAGACTGAACGGATGATGCCGTTTATATTTTCATTTGTGACGCAATCACCGTTCGGCATCTTCTTTGTCCTTTTTCATGCTCTGTTGGCGCTTTAATTTGCCATTCTGAATAACGCTTACGTGCTGGTATGAAATACCGAATATAACACCTATCTCACGCTGATTCAGATAGTCCTTAAGAACGCAAATTTCTCGCAATTCGTTATCGGTTAGCGTACCGTATTTAGTCCATCGTTTCTTTGTCAGCGTCCCGTCTCTGTGGCGGTCCATTAAGTTTTGGCGCGGCGTTTTCCAGCTAAGATGGTCAGGATTTACACAAGAACGATCCTTGCAGGAATGTGCAGCGACAAGGCCCTTTATCGGCGGATTTCCGTGCGCCAACTCGCACATAATGCGATGAGCCTTATAAACCTTTCCATTGATGCCAAGATGGCCATAGCCATTCCAATTACCACCATGAGGCCATGGTATGCATTCTTCCCCCTTGTGGCCAACCAAAGACTGGAGCCACAGGTATTGCTCGCCATGCCCCGCATCACTTCTGCTCATTTGATACTTTCTGCTGATCTATGGCCTTGAACCACACGCGCTCGAACGAACACCCACAGCACCATGACCGAATCTCATGGAGAGGATGATCCTCGTCTATTGGTTGGACCGTGATCCGACCACAGGCAACGCACTTGAATTGTCCTTCCCGGCGTGAAGTCATTTGTACCTAAATATGCTGCACAAAATTAGCAGCGATCACAGCCGCGCCGAACAAAAATAGCCACAGCAAAGGGTTGTTCATTAGCGTTCCCTACCTAGAAACAATCTTGGTTTTGATCGGTCGGCGGCGAGCATTCCACGGCGCAACTCGGATGGTTTGGAAGATGCTAGAGTGGCGTGATTGTACGTGCCAGAGGAACGGCGACATTTTCGGAATTTTACGCCGCCAATTCGGGCCGTAATTTGGAACGATCATTTCAATTCTCCGCTATTGACGACACGATAAGCATCTCAATCCTTCGGCTTGTCGAGCGCAGCAAGCCGACGCTCCACGTCTCGCAGATCGACCCTCACCTCAATCAGTTGGTCAACAAGCTTGTCGCGTTCAGCAATTGCCAAAGCGAAGTCGCATTCGAGTTTAGCTTTTTCGTCGCGGAGTAGTTTCCCGATATCCATCTTCGATCTCGTGTCCTAGTGATTTAAGCCATTCCAATATAGCAGTTTGATTTTCGTGGATCAGCTTCAATTCCTCTTTCGTAAGAGGCTCGGGGTAATTCGGTAGCGATCTATCTACGTATGCCATGCGCTGCGGCATTTGAGGCATGTTACAAAATTTGCCTTCCGATAGCGCCACGACTGGCAGAGTAGCCGATGTGACCTGCGGTGAGCTATCCAGCACCAAAAAATCCTCACTGCATCCTCCAATTCAGTGACAGTCTCTAGTCATCAAGGCTAGATATTCAAACCAGGGTTAAGATCGCGCACTGCTGCCTCTAACTTCTCGACTCGCTCAGTAAGTGAGATTCCGCGTACCTCACCAATGTCGGGAGTAAGCTCGTACCCAACGTTGGCGGCTATCGCTTGGGCAAACTCGAATTGTGCCTCGCACGATAGTTTGAGGATTACATCGAGCATTTGCTTTTCGCCGTGCGTTAAGATCATTTCGCAACCTCTATCCTTTGCTGCACTTCAACGTCGCTAAGGCGCTTCACGAACTTCGTCGTTTTGCTTCCGAACCGTGTCCCAATATTCGAACTTACCGGTCACGACTGGCGGCTCCCATTTTTGAACGCGATCTCGAATGAAAGCCGCGTGCATGTGCGCGTGATACGCTTCCGGCACCCACTGCTTACAAGTCGGGCATTTCCATTCCTTGGCCATTGGCCACCCCTCAAGAAACTGCATTTCCGGGAAGCTCAAAAAACGGCGTTTCATCGGGCCGCTTAGTGCAGGCAATGCCTGACCCAATAGCGCCGTAGGTCGGCCCATTGTAGCTGTAGACGACCGCGCCTTTTTTCATGTCCTTATCGAGCCAAGGACATTCCGACTTCGGTACATCTCGAATGAGTTTCAATTCCATGTCCTTTACCTCTCCTGACCATCACTTATTTTTGCGTTCTGCGATGCAGATAGTGTCGTTGTGACCGCCGCCATGTGCGACAAGCATCGTCTCGATCAGCTCGTACCCGCGTCCGATGCCCATGCCGGCAGATTGCCAGCCGAACGAAAGGACAATCCCACCAGGGAGCATGATCTTGTCGAGCGCATCGCGGGTGCGTTTGTAGAGCCGCCCGTTCTGCGTATCCTCTGCGGTCACGGGTAGGCCAGCGGCCTTGTAGTGTTCGGAAACCTGCCTTGGGGAATATGGCGGATCGAACAGGGCGAGGTCGGCGCGGATGCCACTGGCAGCCAGATCGGCGAGGAAGGCTTCTGCGTCCTGGTGCGACTGCGCAGAGGTCGTCGGGTTGATGTCGTTGGTGTGGGTCGCCCAGTCCCGGTTACGGGCGAACGGATCGACGCTAACGGTCGCCTTCGCCATGTAGCCGCGCACGAAGTCACCAATCGGCTTGATCCCGAAAGTCTCGGCGCTCGGCATGGCGAAGTGTCGGCTAAAGGCGATATTCATTAGCATTTCTCTGTGTTTTATGATCACGATTATTCAGCACCGTTCAGCATCACTCGCATCCCGGCAAAAACCCACCAGGTTGCGAACAGCCACCACATCCAAATGTGGTCGTTCGCGAACATTACCTGCGGCTCGCTCCCTACGGCTTTTGCAGCGCAGTCGATACCAACAATCACGCAGGCTATGGTGGCGGTTAAGCGCATCTATCCAGTCCCCTTTCGGCCCATAAACCTCACCGGCCAGCTTTTGCCGTTTCCAGCCGCGCGATAGCCTCGGCCTCGGTGCGTTCCAGAACCGGCGAAAGCTTCTTGTTCATGGCGCGCGTTTTGGCGTGCAGGCCGACGAGATAGGTCAGGTCTTCAATCGAATGCATATTGCGTTCGGATTCCGTGTTTTGGTCTTTGTTAACATGCGTCATGTTCGCAACTCCTTGATATTGTTGGATGCAACACACTGAATCATTTTGAGTTTCTTTGCACCATATTAGCGCTAGCGGCTGTAGCCCCAGGTCACGGTCGCCGTGATCCCGAGCGCACAAAGCCAATAGAAAGAATCCACCCAGCCGCCGCTAAGCGCCCAGCGCCCTACGTTCACGGCATAAAGCGTCATGATGACGTAGTTGAATATCTTGGGGTCAAATAGCAGGCTCAAAACATGGCCTCCTGCTTGACGGGCTTGGGCGGCTCTACGAACATATCCGGCTGGGTCATCGCCTCGGCAATTCGCTTGCAGGCAATGTCAAAGTATTTGGGCGAGCGTTCGATGCCGATGAAGTGCCGCCCCATTTTGACGGCTGCCACCCCAGTAGACCCCGATCCCATGTAAGGGTCCAGAATGGTCATAGCGGCGTCCGGTAGCCAGCTAATGCACCAGCGCATTACCTCGATAGGCTTCTGCGTCGGGTGTAGCTTCCCGCCGTCCATATTCATCGGACGGAACACTATGCGGCGCGCGACCATGTCCAAGTTGGTCCACGCCATTTCAAAGTCAGCAAAATCCCGGCCCGCGTTGTTCTTGTCCCATACTAGCGGGGCGCGGCTCGGCGGCAGGATGAAGTAATTCCCGCCCCAGACGATGGACGGGACTTCCATCGGGACAAGCCACGCCAGATCGGCGGCCTCGTTGTCCCACGTTTCGCCGCCATGCCCTCGGCTGATGGATAGCCGATTGCTCTTATTGATACCGATCCCATAGGGCGGGTCCGTCACGACCGCATCCACCCTCGGCAGAGTCGGCATGATTTCCCGACAGTCCCCCAAGTAGAGGGTGACGCCTTCGGCTATGGTTTCAATTCGGCTCAAAATTCATTATCCATAATGAGAGAAGAAGGCTAGCGGCTCACTTAAAGACCACTTTCGTGCCGATGCCAGTTTCAGGATCAATGCGCCATGCGACGCCATTTTCATCGGCAGCCACGAACGGACCACCTGAGCCCAGAAGTTGTCCTGCATAAAAAGTAGGAATGTTCTTGGTCGGTTCCGGCTTGGTCTTCTTAGTCATCTTCTGTCTCCTAGTTTGTGATTGTTGATGGCTTATCTAGAGTCTTGATTTTCACCGCGCCTGCGAAGCGATGCTGGTGACATTCCAGGCGGCACCGGATCGTGCTTGCTGTCCTGCCAGTACCGAACGCCAGCCCGAGTAAGGCCAAACCGTTTTCCAAGTTCAGCGGCAGTAATGATGCCCTTGCTGGCGCGCATTTCCGCGACTTGGGCGGCAGTTATCTTCGTCCTATTGCCGCGTCCGCCGCCCGCGTTGCCGTGCAGTTTTTTGTCAGCCTCGTTCTCTGCCTGCGTTTTCCAAGAAAGATGTTTCGGGTGGACGCAGCCACCATGTCCATTGCCGCAAGAATGAGCCGCGACGTGCGCGTCAGAGGGTGCTTCGCCGTTCGCAAGCTCACACATTACGCGGTTAGCTTTGCGGATATCCTGGACCGGGTTTCCGACCGCCACCATGCCGTAGCCCTCGCCATTGCGAGAGAACGGCCAAACAAGACAATCAGTCCCATCCCATGACTTGTGCGCGACAAGCCACCCGAAGGATGTTTGTTTGCCCAGGTATTCTAGTTTGGCGTTGAATGGCATTTCGTTAGCCTGTTCTGGCGGTCAATGTCGTTTACTTAGCGCGGCCCTTCTTCGCCGCCTCCAAAAGGCCCTTTAAGACATAGTGAGGCACCTTCACGGAAGCGGAGTTGTTGCCATTCGACGAAATAGTGATGTCGGTCGAGGACGGAAAGTTTGAAGCCGCTACGTCGATGACGCCCTGGATTGCTTGCTCAATTCTTTGGTCGTCCATTTGCTATCCTTTCTCGGGCGTTAGCGGCGGCGAGCCAATTCGAGAAGCCGTTCAATCTCGTCGGCTTCCCGTCGAAGGTGCGCGGCCTGTTTTTCCAGTTCGTCGGCAAGCTTGTGCTTTTCTAGAACGGTCGCCTTGTCCCGGATGATGCGTTCGCCAAGTTCGTCCATGTCCAGCCCCTTTGTCAGTCGTTAATCGCGGTCTTTTTCGTAGGCTTCGCGCAGAGCGTCAGCGATGTTCTTTTCGAGCATCTTCCATTGCTGCATCTGTGAAAGCACAGCAGCACCGCCGACAAGGACCAACGCCTTATCTTCAATCCAACGATCAATCAGGATCGAGCCCTTCCAGCGTCTCATTTGGTTGCCCTGTTCTGTCAACAATAGCGGCGATTAAGCCGGCTCGTATGTCGCGGCGAAGATGTCGGGCTTACAGGGGTAAATTTCACCCTTCACGCCACGGATGATCCAGTCGCCCGGATCAGCCCGCATTTCACCTTCCAGCGTCTTGATAAAATAAACCGGCATCCCGCCGCTGCCTCTTATCGACTTACCCAACTCGTCGGTGAACCATTTTGGGCATCCGCCCAGGTCAGGCTGATTGAGCCATGCTTCTATGACTACCGGCTTCTTCCTAAACATCGGCATTTGGTGTCCTTTATTCCGTATCAATGCTGATGATCGCGGTACGCTTGGCATCCGGGGCAAAGCTTTGAAGGCTGATCGGCGTAGCCCTTCCCGCACCCGTCACAAACTGGCGGCATCTTAAATTTCTGCTCCAGTGGACACTCAAAGTAGACGCAGCACTGTTCATCCATGACCTCGGCGCGGCTCATATTGCAGGCGCACTTTTCGCACCAATGAAGCTGTTCTAGGTCCATATCGGCCTTATCCCTTATGTCCCGACTGCGCTAACGAAGCGCGCGGCGTCCATCCTCGGTCAAAGCAGCTTCGCCAGCCATCGGATCAAAGGTAATCATCCCCTTGTCCTGGAGCTTGGTGAGCGTCTTGAGAATGGTTTTCGACCGCACCGCATTGCTGACGAGTTTGGAAAGATTTTCCATCGCGTATATTTCTTCTTTGTTCAGGTCAGGCATTGATTGGTTGCTCCTGTCACTATCCTTGACTCGTTGAAAAGGCTAGAATCCCTTCCAGCCACATTCCCTTGTTTTACCCCCTCAATATGCCGCCTAGTTGAACGTCTGTCAACCCTTATTTCTGACTATTTCGCACATTTTTTCGAGGTAATTTCTGGCCTCCCAAAGCCTTTCAGCCACCAATAATGGGTCTATCCCCCAGCTAGCCCAAAATTCTTCCTCAGACATTTTATGTTGTGCGTCAGGCGAATCAAGGTGATGCCATTGACAGAGCGGAAGACTAAATTTGTCATGTGGTTTTGATCCTACTCCTGGATTAACCTTCCCATATTTAGCTGACGAGAAACGAAGGTGCGCACATTGTGCTGGGGCATTACAGCCTGGAATTATACAACCGCAGTCCCGTACTTTCTGCCGATACTCCGGAAACTTCTTTTGGTTCTTGTCGAACCTTGACCGCGTTGCCGTCTTGTCGAGGCGCGGGAATATCTGGCGCGGTATGTCCGTCATGGCCTTATGGTCTTGTAAAGGATCACGCACCCACCATTGCAGATATTTCCGCTCGGAGATTGCCTTCATCTAGGCCGGGAATGATCTCGGTTATGGTCACATATACCATGCGGTCTAGAACGCGCTTGAATGCATCTTGACTTAGCGATGCAAACGCAATTGACTTCGGAATGATAGCTACCTGTTGAGTGCGCGGGTCTTGAAGCATCTTGACGTGCCGCGCCTTTATTTTAAGCCAATCCATCGCATCTTCGGAATCATGCAGGAAGTCGCACGACGCAGCAACCTTAGATGCGAGTGCCCAAGCTAGTCTAAACTGACGTATGTTGCGGGGTGAGCGCACTGTCACCAACACGTCCTTTTTGCAAGATACCTTCTGCAAGTCCTCCTCAGAAATAGGGTCAACCGGGGCTAGCCGGTTGCCCTCTCTGCGCATGGCAATCTCAAGGCTCAAGTCGCGCCTCATGCTTACGGTAAATAGCTTCTGCGGCTTCCCTATCAGGCGGGAAAGCGCCGTCAAGACGCGGTAGGCATTCGGACTCCCAAACGTCTCCCAGGTCGTAAGCCTCATTCACTTCGCTTAGCCGCGTCTCAATCCATTTCAGCAACTCGTCCGGCGTCTGAGTTGACGCTACAACTTCAACCAGTTTAGGTTCCTCAGAAACGTCAAACCGCGATGATTCAATGGTCATCGGCGCGGGCGGTTCTTCGTCGCGTGGCGTAATATCCTTAACTGGTACAATATCCTGTGCTTCCTCCGCGATGTGAAGTCCCCTGAGAACGTCAGAGAACCCGTCACGCAAGGAAAAGCCACGGGCACGCATTTGTAGCATTCGTTTAAGATATTGCGTCCATGGGCCAGCCTTTCCAAAAAGCTGCGCTTTCTTGGCGTCAGCAATCGAAAATTCGCCGTGTTTAATTTCCTTATCGCCCTTTCGTTTAGCCTCGCAAATGGCTTTCAATGTGCCGTTGGCTTCGTCGCCTTCAAACCATTCCTTATGCCATTCCATAAGGCCGGAACCCTGGACAAGCCCAAGCGCACCATCGCCAAAAATAGACGGGCGACCGTTTATAGATGCGATTGATTGGAGCGCCATCATTGGCGTCATGCCAACTTCCATGCCGTGCATGATAACAATCATCGCCTTTTCGGGCGTGTCTATTCCCTTGGGGGCCATGCCTGATTTGTAAACCGCATTGGCAATGCGGAAGGCGGATTCAAAATCATTCGGAACAATAGCCTTAACGGCATTGCCGCTTTGGATTGCTGGCAGCTTTGGATTTTCCATAGGAACTACGCTCATGTGTTTTTTACCCTTTCCTCTATTTTAACGCCCGGCACGTCGAAGTTTTTATCAACGGCACGCTGCGCCAATTTAAGCATAAGTTCTTTCAACTCGACATGAGTTTTTAAGAAACCGAATAGTTCGTTCCAATCTGTTATTTCTGTGACGGTCTTAACAATCTTGTTTGACGCAGCGCGGCCATATGCACCTTTCGTAACGGTAGGTTGGAATGCCGGGGCCGGTTCTGGCATTGGCGGCGGCGTAAATACCGGAGTGGGCTTGCCTTCTTCTTCCGCCTTGCGTGTGGCTTCGGCAGCTTCGCGCTCGATCCTCTCGCGTTCCTCACGGATTTTTCGTTCGGATTCCTGTGCCTTACGCAATTCAGCCGTATCGTAGGCGTCCATTGCATCGCGAACCTGCTTAGCAAAGGCTTCGGCCTCTTTTGCTAATGGCAAGTAGGTATTGTCGATTTCCTTCACTTGCTCCCAAAGTGGGTCTTTGATTTTCTTATGCGTTTTCTTGGCCTGTCCAGCTAATTCTAGAAGCCTGGAACGCAGGGATTGCGCCTTAGCCTTGGTTTCTTCGTCCACTATCTTGTCATATTGTCCGATACCAGCGGCGGCAGCATCAATCTGGCGCTTGATGGATTCAGCTTCGGTTTCCTCTGGCGGGTTATTGTGACCCTTCCCATTCGGCTGGATTGAGGCGTCCATATCGGGCCAATTGCCGGTATCTTGTTTGGCCTTGTAAGCCTCGTATTGGACCGGCTCTTTGCTTGCGAAAGGCCATATTTCAAGAGCACGTTGCTCTGGAACGTCTTTACCGTCCACCTTACAGCGCAGCGCGTTGTCGTGCGAATCGTGCCAATAAACTACCGCTTGGGCTTGTTCGCCCTTGCATCTGTTACGGTAATATCCCGCCTTCGGTTCGCCTTCGTGAATGTCACCCCGCACACCCTGCAAGGCATTCCGCCACCATTGGAACTGATCGGTCATTTTACATCCTCTGTTGAAAGGCACTCCGGGCGCGGACAAGGGGGGAACTCACCGCGCCCGGAGGTTCCACGGCAGCGGCAGGGGCCGCGCACTGTGAAACGTTATTGTTTGGCCTTAAGCCGTTTGCGTTCGTCGCGCATTTCAGCCTTGATCTGCAACGTGCGGACCTTGGCTAATTTGTTGACGAGAACGGCAGTTGATTGCCGAGCGCTGGTCTTGATGCGGATAGCGCCTTGAATGTCCGCGATCCTGGCTTCGTAGTCCATGTTATTCCCCTTTATTCTTTTGCAAATGTTAGCGAGCAGTATCCCGGCTCGCTATGCATGTTTCGCCAACTTCCTGAATGCCGCGACGGAACGCAGCCATTATCTCTATCTCGGTTAGTTTCTCCCCTTCGCCCAAGAGTCGGGACGCTTCACGTAGGTGAGAAATTGCCTCCTTAAAGTTTTCCAAGCTAATCATGATAATTCCCCTTTGTTTGCTTATGCGTGTAAAAGATTAGCGCGACCCAAGCCGCTCGTAGCATTCCATCGACTTGACGTTGCACCATTCCGATTTATTGCGTTCCGGTATGGTGAAGTACAGGACCGTCAGGAACACGCCAGCGCAGAACAGGCAGGCCAGGAGCCGGAGGGTTTCGATCAGGACGATGCGAGGGTTCATGTGCGACCCTCAGCCTTGGCGATAGCAGCGTCGATCTGGGTTAGATCAAAGTGAATTTTTTTGTCCGGAGTCGGCGTGCGATCATAAATTACTTTCACATATAACCGCGCTTGTTTAAGTTCCGTGAGAAGGGCCGGCGCGGCGGCGATCAGGCGCGCGTTGTCTTTTCCCTTCCCGGCTGGTGACCCAATGCCACCCCAACGGACAACACAACCGACCGCACCTGGAATACCCGCGTCTTTTGGCGCATTGATAGCATATGCGTATCCTTGTTTAGAATACTTAACCTCCCACGGCCCTGGTGTATGTGTCATTGTATTTCCCCTTGTTCCTTAAGCACCCGGTTAGCGGCTTCCAGGAACGAACATGAGGTTCGCCGGATCGTTGTTGCGCGGATTGCCGTCTAGATGATGGACGGCGACATGCTCGTAGCAGGGAGGTTTTAGGTTGGCCTCAAAGGCAGCGGAGGCCGCTTTCATTTCCGCAAAGTCGCGCTCGATACGGCGGATGATTTCAAGCATTTGCCCGCAGAGCGCAGAGGCTTCCTCTGCTTGGGTATGGGAGAGGCTGTTCACTTGTAATCCCCCTCGTTGCAAGGGCCTACCCAACGCTGATCGCCATCATTGCCAAGATCGAAGGACGGCGAACTGAAACGAACGGCTTTGGCGAAGGGGCCAAACTCATCGTTTTCATCAAGCCATTTATCTTTGGAAGGTGAATAGATCGCGTAAAAAGTGTCGGTCATTTGTGTTCCCCTTGATTGAATTTATGTGTCAGGCACGGGCCAGAAAGCTAACCGCTACATTGCGCGGCACCATCGGGCCTGACCACGATCCTTCAAGACGATAGGATAAGACCCCATCCACACTGAAGACCGAAAGCCACTTTCCAGCGAACAGCTTGTGTGCGCCATCGGTCTTAGCTGCGGCCTCCTTCTCCATACCGGAGAGAATGTTATTGGCCTCTGATTTATCACAGTCTGGGCGGCGGTAGTATTCCGGTTCGTAAGCGTGTGTCATGTTCTTTCCCCTTGATGACCTTACCGTACAGCCTAGTTGAATGCCTGTCAACCATTATTGTGTATTATTTTATGGGATTGGAAACCTAGCGGTCAATTGTCGCTGCGAAGGCTATGTGTTGCGGTACCTGGATTAACTGCTTCTAGTTTTCGTCTCTTTAGAAAGGTCCAGACACTTTTATATGTATTGCGCGGATCGCCTAAGGTAGCTGCGATTTGTCGGGCGTTTAGACCGCTTGCATGCATGGCAGTTACAGTTTCGTACCACTCTTGAGGTTTTTTCCCACGGCTAATCATAGTATTAGAAAAATCACATTTGCAGGCAGGATTAGCACAGCGCATTCGACAATTACGCGCGGTTTTGTAGAACTTAGAATCTCCGCAAATTGGACAACTTATTTATTCTAACCCATTATCACAAGGGTAACCGAGCCTCTTGAGTTCTGCGGCATCAATAAATGGAGGCGAAAGATTTTGACCTGTCCTTAGATTCATAGACGGAGGACGGCCAAACATGCGGTTCATAGTCTCTTTCATTCTTCGTTCCGTTTCATCCCCAGGAAAATAATCGTCTGGGCTTTCTTTATGCAACTCATCACTCAGATCATTTAAGCCGCGAATAAATTCGTTGGCGCTACTTTTGGTTGTCATTCGATTTCTCCCGTTTCTAGGCAAAACACTCGCATATTTTATCGAGCAATTCTTCCAGTGCGCATTCAATTTGAATTGCTGGAAGGTCTGTTAATTTCATTAACTCGGCATGGCCACGATCTGGTTCTAAAAGAAAATCCAACATTGTTGCTGCCGCTATTCCGAACTGCGTCGTAAATTGCTTACGGCGTCGGATAGCGTCCCACTGGCGCTCACTCAACTCGCTGCTCTGGTATTGACTTGGTGAGGATTGCGACCAGTCAATAGAAGTGCTTGGCTGAAGTACTGCCGCCTCGCGGTCCCACTGCCAACGCCGCCCCGCATGGAAATGCCCATGTGCTATTTTTCTAGCAATAAGCATTTGCAACAGAATGTCGCGGGAGGCTGATGCCGTTTGCATCGGCTCCAATACATGGCCTGGGGTTTCAAGGCGGACCTTCTCTGGCGTTGTTAGAATCTCTCTGTTGTGGTGATCAAGTTTTATTGACCCATCACTTGGCGTTTCTGCAATATTACGAGCAGCAATATATCTCTTAACTACATCTTCCAGTTCGGGGTTTGGCTGCACTTTCCAAGCCGCGCGCTTGCCATGTATTTTTGATGCCTTGAACTCATTAAGCCTATGCTCGGCAAAATATCGTTCCGACTCCTCTTCCCATCCATTAGATTCAACAGGAGAGATATCGGCCAGCGTAGTACGCTCGATATTCTTATATTTAGGCTGCCTGCCCCCATTACGACGATGACCTTGCGGCATTAGACGCGCTCCGTATAAGAAATCTGATCACCATCCTTGCCAACAAATAGATTATCTAGCGAGCGGCTTCGCTGCGCGTCCCTAAATTCGGGGCGGCCAAGGTGGGGATGCATTTTAAACATTTTGTTCACGTATTTATGGACCCAATCATGGGCTTCGCCAGCAGGCACCTCGCCAGACAAAAGGCCAACGACTAGTTCCTGACAAGCATCGGCCCGAATTCCTTCGGGGAGCCATCGTGGCACCATTTCATTGACCATGACCGCGATTTTGTGCCCGTCCGTTTTCTTTTCTGGATCATGAGCTATGTATGGGTAGAATAAGTTTCTAATCCCATTCTCAGGTTTTTCTGCTTGTGGGTAAAAATCTGGGTGGTTTGAAACGCGCCAAGGCGCGACAAATTGATGGTCGCTTTCAAGCTCTACCGGAGTAAGCCAACAGGGGCCAAGGCGCATGGACTTAACGTACTCAGTCATGCCCGGAAGTACGTCGGTTACGTCTGGCGAGTTCCACAACCTGCCAAAGAAACTCATGAGTGTTGTTTTGGGAACCGCCTTTACGGGTCCGCACAGCTGCGCAAAATTCGGGTTGTGCAACACTTTAATTCCATCGGACAGAGTTTCGCACTCTGACGCCATCATGAGAACTGTCATGTTCCAGAGACGATGCGCGTGCCCGTAATTCATGTTGCCGCGATAAAGCAGCAGAGGACGAAAATACTTCTGGATGCCCGGACGAATGATCAAATCGCTAAGATAGTTCATGCCAACTGGAGCGACGTTATTAGTTGACCTCGCGCGATAGCGCCCACCAGGGTCAGTAGCCGATGCGTCTCGTTCTGCTCTAGTTCTAAATTTCATGTTATCTCTGTTGATCATTGTTGGATACGTTAACGGCCACCTTATCACAGGTTGACAGAAAAACAACTAGCTGATAGAAGAATTTTCATTGAAGCAACGAAAGTCAGTTCATGACCGATTCACAGCGCCTCCTAGCCGAATTAATGCGAGCTTCTAAATTGACGGGGCTTCAGCCAAGCACGCTTGGCAAACGCATTCTAAAGAACGGTACAATCCATAAACGATTGAAGGCGGGGAAAATCGTGTACCCAAAGACGGCAGCAAAGCTACGCAAGGGCTTGGCGCTGGAGATTGAACGCCGGAAGAAAATGCAATGATCTTTAAGCCGACATGGACAAAGACGAACGAGGATGCGCTACGTGAGTGCATCGCGGAAAAGATGACCGCAAGGCAAACTGGCGCGGTTATCGGTTTCAGCAGGAACTCATGTATTGGCAAGGCGCGGCGCATGGGCTTACGGTTTTTGTCGGCGAGCCAACCCAAACGCGCACCACGCGAACAGAAGCCGCGTAAGAAGCGTATCAGAATTAGGCACAAGTTTCCTTATCGGGAGGCTCCTAAAATGGCTGAAATTCCCTTTGCTCCACTTAACCTAAGTATCTGTGAAATAACAGATAATTCGTGTAAATGGATCATGAATGACGACACCAAAGCGGCGATCTATTGCGGCATTCAGGTAGCCGAGGAAGGCTGTTCCTGGTGTCGCGATCATCGGCGGCTGGCTTTCCAACCGCGCGTTGCGCACTCGCAATAGGATAACGATCAATGGGTATGTTTGACTACCTCCGATGCGAAGCCCAACTTCCTGACGGTTGGGATGGCCATGAATTGCAAACGAAGGACTTTCTTTGCGAGATGGTGACCCACGTCATCACCAAAGATGGCAGATTGATGCTGGAGCAAATAGACGAAACTCATCTAGTCCCCAAAGCAGAGCGCCCATATCCCGACGAGGATGGTCTGCTCGCAGCGTGCGGGATGCTGCGAGTCGTAAAGAGTTTGCACGATTCGTGTTATCATGGCGTGGTCAATTTCTACGGCAGCGATGGTGACTGTTGGCACGAATACAACGCCAAATTTACTGACGGCCAGTTGGTCGAAATAACCAAAGATCGCTAAGTATCCATTAACGATAGGAGGGAAAGATGGCGTTTCATGTGGGGCAGAAAGTGGTGTGTGTGGATGCTACCAATTTTCGCAATCCTCATCTCAGCTATCTAACCAACGGTAAATACCCTTGCCTTGGTATGGTATACACAATCAGGGGGTTTACTCCGTCGGCAATGATCCTTCTGGAAGGAATGCACTGCGCGCCTTACAGTTGGACGACTCATTATGGCGAGGGTGGATGGCTTCCTTGGCGCTTCCGTCCAGTCATCGAAAAATCCACTGACACCGGCATGGCTATTCTTCGCGAAATTCTCGACCGAGAGACGGTCAAGGACGATAAGCCAATTAAAGTTTCACAGACGCCACTATAACTAATCATGTTTGCAATCGCGCGCAAAAAATATATCGGGCAACAAGTTGATAGCTTGCCAGCCGATGAAAGAGAGCATTTTATAAAATGCTTTCTGTGCGGCGGCTGGATTGATTGCAGAGATTTAGCCCATGTTTTTGAGCATGAAGGCCCGCTTCCTCATCCGTCAGAAGATCAACCTCAATAGGAGATAAAATGGGAAACTCTGGTCACAACTCCGCAGCATTAATCAAGAGCTACATCGACCGCATCAATGATCGGCTAGACGCAAAACAAGTTATAGCCGACGAAGTGAAAGACATTTACGCACAAGCAAAAGAGAGCGGTCTTAACGTGAAGGGCCTTCGGGAGCATATCCGGCAAATGCGCGAGGACGAAGAAAAGCGGCGCGCGAAGCAAGAAGCGGTGGAGGAAATCAGGAACCAGTTGGGCGCTTTTGCTGACAGCCCATTAGGCCAGAGTGCACTTGAGAACGCCCTTCGCTCTTGAACCTGGAGTGTACCGTGTCCCTTCATTACGACGAATCCCAACCCTCCCCCCTTCAACGCCAGATTGCCCAAACCCGCCGGGAGCTACGCGCTAGACTAGCTGCGAAGGCAGTTCCAGACCTGGGGATTGACCTAAAACGCAAGTCAGTAAAGACACCAAATCCAGTGTTTTCCACAGATTATTTCCCGCCATCTTTCTGGGAAATGCCGACCGAATATGACTTCACTATTCCGACGATTGAGGAAGACCCTGTTAAGGCATTATCGCCGGACGTGGTTTACATGATGCACGAAATACAGGATGCAGTTTGCGCGGCGGCTGGAGTGAGCCGGAATGATTTACTATCGAGGCGACAGGACAAACTCGTAGTGTTACCTCGGCAGGTTGCGATAGCTCTTTGCAATATCTTTACGCGGCGAAGCTATCCTGAAATAGGCAGACAATTCGGTTATAGACACCATACGACCATAATGTATTCCATCGAAAGAATGCAGCCTGTAATGGCGGAGATATGGTGGGCTCTAAACAAACCGCTAGAACATGTTGCGATGATAGCAATGGAAAGTTGCCGCCGTCATTTCCCATTGAGTGAGACTTACTGCAACCGTAAATATAGGTCTGTTATAAAACTATAAAGAGCATTCCTATGGAACATATCATTGCGTCTGCAATACGTTTTAATGGTCGAGTCTGGTCTGTTGATAGACCGGGACGGCACCATGACGTGATCCGGCACATCATTGAAACCAATCCGGCATATCAGTTTGTTGGCGGGGAGCAGGGGTTTATTGCTGGCGACGGCGCTACCCAAGGTCGGTTTGTAGATCGTTTGGAGGGTCGCAAGATTGCCGAGGCCGCAGGGCAGATTATCGCCGGACGCCGAGACAATGACGGCATCCCTTATACGTCTACCGACGATAGACTATTCTCTGAAGACGTTTGGTAACCCACTAACGAGTTGAAAAGGATCAATGGGCACCAAAGACCAGAAACGAAACCGCCGTCACCGTCTCTGGATTTTACAGGGCGGCAAATGCTGCTGGTGCCAGCGCAACATGATGCACTGGAATGATCTTAGATCAGACCCAACAAAAAAAGAAACACACGGTTTAAAAATTGGTAGCGATGGCGTAGAGCGATGGAAACGATTGCCGCTAACATTAGCCACACTCGAACATCTCCGCGATAAATATGACCCGACTAGAACAATTAACCCGGTTAACAAAGAACCGCGTTGGGCGCTTGCTTGTTGGGAATGTAATAATAAACGTGGAGCGCAGCGGACTAAAGAACAACCGATTGAAAATCTTTGGAAAAGGTCCGGTAAATTCCCCTCAAAAAATTTATTGAATAATCCGACTTCTGATGATACAAGTCCGCCATGAAACTCTTAAGAACACACCCAATAACTAAAACATGGCGCTAGCTCTTTAGCTGGCTTGTCATCTTTTATTTCATTGAGGTTGTGTCGTGAGCCTTTCATTCTTCCGTAAGCAGATGCTTGAGCGAATTATCGCGGAGTGTGGCAAGAAATGCCATTACTGCCGTAAGCCGACCCGCGTAAATTATTTGAACGATGATCCGTCGCTAGATCACGCAACTCTGGATCATGTTATTCCAAAATCAAAGGGCGGCACGAACGCGCGTGAGAATCTTGTTCTGGCTTGCAACAATTGCAACAACGCTAAATCAGATCGGTCTTATGAGGATTTTGTTGCGCGTCCTTATCGTCTGCCGGTGGTGAGGCCGAAGTATTTCGTAGTTCCTGTCGCTAAAAAGCCTAAGCATTTTCAGCCATCGTTTAAGGCAGTCCCAACGGAACGACAGTTTCCGGTCACGCGCAAAAAACAAACGCTTGGCAGCGGGACTATGGCCTCAGATATAGAAAGCGGATTGATGACCTCCGATGGACAATACTTAAAACCTAAGTGCGACATGGGTGAACCACGCAACCGCATAACGGCGATCCCATATTCCGAAACTATGTGGATTCTGACGGGTCGTCGTGCCCCGCGAAAGGCCGATCTATTAGATAAACGATAATCCAGTAGCTCAGTGGATAGAGCATCAGCCTTCTAAGCTGAGGGTCAAAGGTTCGAATCCTTTCTGGATTGCAGGACTGTAGCTTAACGGTAAAGCCAGCCGCTCATAACGGCCTCGATGGAGGTTCAAATCCTTCCGGTCCTACCAAATGCCGCCGTAGCCCAATTGGCAGAGGCAAGGGACTTAAAATCCCTCAAGTGTTGGTTCGACACCAACCGGCGGCACCAAACGACTGTACGGGCTTCCTATGCCGTTATAGCTCAGAGGTAGAGCGGCTGTTTTGTAAGCAGCGGGTCGGTGGTTCAAATCCATCTGACGGCACCAATTGCCGGTTATAAATGCGGAACTTGCGCCGTCTTTCTGCATTTGCTAAAGTTTGGCGTCGACTTGTTGCCGGGACAGGAGGTAGCTCCTCTTTCTCGCCCTTACGGGATTACCGGACAAGTCTAACATAGCCATAAGGGTGGCCCGCATATGAGCGTCCAAGCTATTGCTTGGGCACTGTCTCAAGAGACAGGAAGCCCAAGCGCGAAGTTAGTGCTAGTCGCATTAGCCAACTACGCAGATCAGTTTGGCATTTGCTGGCCATCCCAGGCTCTCCTAGCCCGTCAAAGCGAACAGTCGGTGGATTCCATCCAGCGAAGGCTGCAAGAGCTTGTGGAACGTGGTTTTCTTGAGAAAAAGACCCGCCGCCGACAAAGCACTCTCTACCACCTATTGATGCCGGAAGTCTTGAAGCCGCAATCTGCGGTATCAAACATGGAAACTAATAGGACTGAAATCAAGATACCGCAAAATCAAGTTAAGATACCGCAACTGTGCGGTACAGAACCATTATCCAGAACCCCCAATAGTAAGAAAGATATAAAAGAACTTAAGAAGACGGGAAGGGGGAAACCAAGGCACTTGCAAAAAACCAAAGACGGTAAACGCCTCTGGTGCGATAAGGGGACTTCCGAATGGTCGGAATATCTCAAAGATTATCACAAGGCGCACGAAGGCATTGACCCACCAATGCAGTGGGATAATTCTGGAGCCTGGTTTTATTTAGTTGGAGAACCGATTGAATTGAATGGAAGCCGCGCAATGTCGGCAAAACAGCCGTACTCGGCATGAAGGAACGAGGCACCGCATGCCCTTAATGAAGGGAACAGTGCTACTCGTATTTGGCGCGGTCGCGGAGGCGATCAGCCATGTCGGCCAGCTTGTCGGTCATCCGGTCGTAAGCACCATCAGCGGTCTTGTCGTAAGCTTCGGCTTCGGTCGCTTCGGGATGTTGCTCAAGATATTTTTCGATCAGTTCTTCATGCGCTACGATGAAAAGTTCTTTGCTCATTTCGGGGCTAATCCTTCAATGCTTCATCTATGTTCATAATGACGGCTCGCTGCACCATATCGCAGCCGGAGGTATGGGCATCTTCCTCGCCCATATGAACGCCAGCGGTGCCGCCCAACGTAGCGAGTTGCGCGCGAGCATTTCGCAACGCCTCGCGCAATTGCTGCCTTTCGCACTCGCCTTTAACACAGTGTTTTTTGTTAAACGGCATCGGGGGCCCTTCTTACAAGATCAGCAGCATCGTTGCTGCAAGAGTCGTTTGATGGATTAACTGGTCGAATCCGACGACCACGAAAAAGTTATGCCAGTCTTGTTTGGCATATAGCTTTGAGGTCGCGCGGCTGGTGAAGTAGTCCGTTCCGAAGTGCAACACGCCGTTGACGATCACGAAGGCGCCCACGGCGGCAGTGACCCCGAACAAGACAACCGAGGAAAGAGCGAGAATGGCGGTATAGGTGCCTACGTGCCTGCCGAGAGCCACGTTATTCTTGCTCTTGTTCGACGCCTGCCAATGGGTCTGACAAATAAAATCCGCAACCCAGTGCGTCACTAAGAGTGCGACGAAAGCCCCAAACTGCGGAAGATGAAGCATGGCAGGCCCTTGTTGTTAGTCTTTCAGAGATTGCCCGAGTTCAATTCCGGCTTCATAGGTGGCAATATCAAGCGCCCGGATCAAGCGCCGATCACAGCCGCCCTTAACCGCCTTCCGCTTAGCGGCAATCAGCACTCTAACGATCTTCAACATATCAGCGGTTTTCACGGCGGCCCTTGTTACTATCTGGCTTCGCGGGCTTCAAGCGAAGCTAGTAGAGATTTAAGGTCGAGAAGTTGACGATCAAGTTGCGGCTGCTTTCGGAAAAAATGCATCTTGGTTACAAAATTATTGAACCACATAAAGTCCGCTGCGGTAAAAAGGCTCATGGACTTTGCGCCGATGAGACCCTCTAGTCGATCAATCTCGCGGCATGTGTCGTCATATTTTTGCTCCTCTGCCGTAAGAGGGGAGGTCTGCATCATCCCGCCATATCGATGATAGGCAGTCACGATGTAGGACGAAGGATCAGTCGGCAAATCCACTGGCATTCTGGTGGCCCTTGTTCTAAGAGGTTAAGGCGGCGAGCAATTCATCATCCGTCATGGCCGGGAGCTCGGTTTCCGTCACGCCGATAAACGCCGTTTCCTTTTCAATCTCGCGCTCGATTTGAGCAATCCAGACCGTGCGGAGGTCGCGTTCGCCCTGGGTTTTGGCCCGCGCCAGATAGTCCCGCTCATGGGAAAGGCGCGTGCGGAGGGCTGAAAGGTGGCTGGTGTCTTTGTTCATAATCCCTATAAAACACGCTTGACATTGTTTGTCAATACTCGTAATAGCATTTATCAGAATTTGCGGCGGAGTTATAACAATTCATGCTTCGGGGATTTCGGAACAAGACGAGGCAGCACGGCCTCGGCAAGCAGACAGCCGCGCTTGAGGCTGCGGGCGCGAGTATTATTTACGACGCCGCTGATCGCGACGCATTGGTCAATTCGCTGCGCAAGGGGAATTTTATCGTCGTGTATTCGCTCTCATGCCTCGCGACGAACAAAGATGACCTCCGGTGGGTTTTGATCGGACAGGACGACAAAGCCGAACCGCCGTACAAAGGCGTGTTCAAGCGCGGCGCTGGCGTTCGCATTCTCGATCCAGATCAAGCCGCCGATTTGCACGACATGGCGCACGTCGAATCCACGTTGCGCGCTACCGAGGATTGGGCAAACGAACGGCGCGGAACGGCGCGCGCTGGCGGTAGCAGGCGCGGCATTGGCGGAAGAAAGCCTACAAAGAAAACGGACAAGCACACGGCCATGAAGGCGTGGGGCAATCGCGCGGACTATCCGACCGCTGCGGCTGCATTGGCGTCTCCGCACATGAAAGGATGGTCGGCCTCGACAGCGGCGCGGGCAATTAGTCGCGGCGGCCTCGGGCCGCGCGGTGGTTTGACCGGCAGATTGTCAAAACAGATCGTTCAAAACTAGGGAGTGCCGGACATGGCCTACGAATATGCAGTGCAGCGGCCCCACGTATTCACGGAAGATGGGCAAGTAATGTTCTTGAAAATTCGCGATCAAGCTAAGGCGCTGATTGCAAAATCAGGCGCAGCAACGTGCGAGAAGATCATCGGCGGCTGCACCGGAGATTCCTGGGATATGCTCGCCTGCGTTGATCGGCTCGTGGAGCTTAAGGAAATTATGGAAGTGCCAAACACATGGAGCAAGGCCGGACAGCATCGGCTTTTCACCACATTCAACTCATAACAGGAAGGGAGGCCAAGCGTGTCAGGAAATTGCGAGATTTGCTGGTACTGGTCCAAGTGCAGCAACAATTCTAATGACCAAAACGCCATCGAAGGGGAATGTCGAGCCAATCCGCCAACGCATCAAGGATTTCCAAAAACTTGTTTAGATGAATGGTGCGGGCACTTCCAAACATCAGCATTTATGCCGGAACGAAAGAAACAATCAGAGTTTTTGAAGCGCCTCAGAATACGGGAACGACAGTGAAACCAAAAGCGCTTGATCTTTTCTGCTGCAACAAGAGATAACCTATGCCGCCTCTTTTGCTACATATCGTACTGAACGGAAAAGATTTCGGAATGCGGCGTTGGTCAGCAGTCCCGCGAATTGGTGACAAGCTTGTAATCGGTAACGCAGGGGACACAACCGCTGTGAAGGTGATCGATATTGTATGGGGGGTTACGCCAGCCTCACGGCGCGGGGAGACTGACGCGGAGATTGATGTTGTCTGCAACGGCACGCCGCCGCGCAGTAAACGGTGACGTTTACGTATCGTGACTGACTTTAACAAGGGAGCCGACGACATGGCAAAGCCACTAACACTAGCCACCGAGCATGCCCATGCCATCGCTTCGGCGGTGTCAGACTATATGAGCGCGCAAAATGTTCGTTACCCGGACAGGGCCAAGGCTTGCGAAAAGGCATATCATGAAATGGTTGATCGTATAGAGGCGGCACTAGCCTTTGCGCTTATTGGCGAAATAGCAGGCTAACAACTAGGGAGGCTGACCATGCGCCGTCGATTTAGATTTAAGATTAAAGGCGAGTGGTCAGGATGGTATGGCGACAAAGACGACCTTTCGTTCCTGCATGGCAACAAAGATATTCAGGCAATGGAAACCGTTGAGGAAATGCCGCGCAACCAAGCGGTTGAGTTCCTTAAAAAGTGTGAAAAATAAGGGAGAACGGCAGTGGCATTTATAGCGGCGACAGTTTTCTTCGGCGGAGCCTTGGCGATAGTTTGGACGTTTTGGCCTGCGCTGTTCCCGTGGATTGTCGGCGTTTGCATTGCCAGTATTGTGTTCTCCAAAGCAGACATCAAATAGGGAGCCACCGTGCTGGTCAGGGTTGATGCGCCTCACTTTTGCGCTGGTCTTGAGATAAACGAGTTCGGCATGTGCATGAACGCTGCACCAATCCTTAAATGGTGCATCGGAAAGAAAACAGATTTCTTGCGCGGCTACTTCAAGCACAAAGGATGGAAAGCAACGCTAGTCCGCGATGCGAATGGTCGATAACAAGGAAGAATGTCATGTCTCTTTGGCACGTTTTTCTAGTCTGTCTTTTGTGCAGTTCACTATCAGCACTTGCCGGGTTTGAAGTTGGCTACCATGGAAAAGGTGGATGGCTGGATCGTCCAGTGTTCCCCTCTCGTAAATAATGGGCCGGTCCATGAAGTTACCAACCTAACTAAAACGTCCGAGAATTAGCATTAACCGGATGATTATGCTAAACAATCTGAAAACAGGAACCCAATGAAAAAACTTCTTATCGCGACTTCTGTTCTTTTCGCCCTCCCTGCCTTTGCGCAAGACGCGCCAAAGATGATCGACCCGCCGTTTTACCTACTCAAGGTATCCCCACAGGACGTAAACAAGATCGCGAGTGCTATCGGGATGATGCCATATCGTGATGCCTCACAGCTAATCGATAACCTTCGCCAGCAAGTCCTGGAGCAGCAAGCAGCGGCAGGTAAAGCTCAAGAAGCCAAGCCGGATGCAAATGCCAACGATGCCCAGAAAAAATAATATGACATTCGTCCAATACCTTGGAATTATTGTATTATTGGCCGGAGCGACAGGGTTTTGTATGGGTATTTTAATGGTTACAAGGATGATTGAATGACTATGGTTGAGAAAGTTGCGAGGGCAATACATGGTTCGCATGGTGTTATGATACCATACGATGCGTTATCGGCGGATCAGCAATATGGTATGATTGTCCGCGCTAAGGCTGCTATTTGGGCAATGCGCAATCCTTCGCCTGCAATGCTCAATGTCGGACAGGTTTCAAGTTATTTAGATGCGAGCTCTGTTCAGAATGAAGATGTTTACAGAGCAATGATCGACGCAGCACTCAAGGAGGAATGAAAATGGAAGTTGGGATGTTGCTGATTTCTATTTATTCCCCACAGAGCGGGTATTTCATGGGGCCGACGATCAACTATTACCCGTCAGAAAATCTATGTATGGAAGCAGCCAAAAAGAGCATCGGTGAAAAACTGCCAGTATTTGCTTGGGATACATACATGCAGGGGCCAGTTCCAAAAGTTATAGCGTCTTACTGCGTCTCCGGCTTTGCAGCCGAATCTATACAAAAGTAATAGGAAATTTACATGAATTTCCACGCTGTTTATACACGACCGCGAAGGGAATTTGAGGCGCGGGATGAAATCAGCAAACTAGGGTATGAGACGTTTTTACCGATCCAGACCAGATCGGTGGTTATCCGAAGGAAAGTAGCGGTAGTGGTTGAGGGATTGTTCACCCGTTATTTGTTCGCCCGCTTTGCCCATACGGACCCCTACGGTGCGATAAAACACTGTCGGGGGGTAGAGTATATCATTGAGAACGCTGGAAGCCCTACACCGGTCCCTAATCGAGTAATAGAGGTTCTAAGAATGGCTGAGAAAGCGGGTGCCTTCGACTTTACCCAAAAGAAATCAAAGTTCCGGCCTGGGGACGATGTGGAAGTGCAGGATGGCCCGTTCATGGGCATCATCGCGAAAGTCCAATCAGCCTCTCCCCGCAAGCGGATAAAAATCTTGATGAACCTTCTAGGATCGGAAGTTCCGATTGAAATAGAGGAAAGCAGCCTTAAGAACGCTCCCCCAGGGCTTGCAATGTCATGAAAAGCAAGTAAGGTTTTGGCACTCGGATAGTCGGCGTACCTGTAGGTGCGAGGCTAGACGACCGTTTCGGTTGAAACCAGTATGCAGCCAGCCTAGTCGGGCGATGGCTGTTTGGATTATTGGGCAGAACCATGAACCGACCGGAATACGAAGCGGTACGCAGATATGATGCGATTCACGAGATCGCATTTTCCATTCTTGAAACTGGCAGACGGCACGGTACGATTACAACCGTTTTTGTTGCGAAAGATGAATGGGACGCTATTTGCCATGCGGGCTGGCAGATTGAGATTTGTGGCGCGCGTGTACTGCCGTTATAGTAGGATGTGTTTCCCGTGAAACATAGGTCCGAAACGGGACTAATTCTTGAAATAAATCAAAGACAATCATTATGGCCCGTGGAGGCAAGCGAGAGGGTGCTGGGAGACGCAAGGGCGCTCTGACAAAACGCACTCAGGAAATTGCCAGCCAAGCCCTTGCTCAAGGCAAGGCACCTCTAGAGGTGATGCTTGAGAACATGCGGCACTTTCAACAGGTCGCATTGGACGCTGAAAAACTCATTGAAGGTTTAACCGTTGCTGAAATGGGCGGCGGCAAACTTGAGCCGGAAGAACAATTCAAACTGCTACTAGCGCAGGCCAAGAAAGCCGCAGGGCTTAGGCAAATGGCCCAAGAGTGCGCGAGAGACGCGGCGGCCTATACGCACCCCAAGTTATCGGCTATTTCAGTTGAGGGGGGTGATCCAAATAAGCCCATTAACGTGAACATTACAGACGAAGACCGAGTTAAGGCGTTGACTGTTTTTCTAGCAAAGCATTCGGTAAAGTAACGAACGGCGCGGCGGATCGCCTTATTAAAAATCCGTCTATCGCCGGTCCCCGGCATTTTCCTTAAGGAGCTTTAGATGACACGAACCTATAAGGGTTTGATTGCCGGTAGTTTTCTAGCGGCCATCGTTTACACCACGGTAGCCTATGCGGCTGGCTTGTGGACGACGCTGCCGATCATTGGCGGTGCTTCATTTTGCGCATCGACGGTTAGCGGTACGAGCTTGCCGAGTACGCAGGGTCCGTATGGTCTGGTTCCTGGCTCTACTCAGGGCACGGGTTCATCGATTTGCGCTCAGACTGTTCCGGCTGGTCCTCCGTCGCTGACGGGTGCTGAGAAATTCCCGGTTGATACTGGTTTGGCTGGCGGTGCTAGCCCGTCCAGTGCGGTGGTGACGACCTGCCAGATTGCGGGTGGTTCGTATGCCATTCTCAGCCCGAACGCTTCAACCGCGACGATTGCCAATCAGGTCTGCTACTACATCATCGGTGGCACTACGACTTATTCAACATTGACGCTCACGTTGCCATCGACGCCAATTGATGGTCAGCAGGTTCGCATTTCGTCTACTCAAACCGTATCGACGTTGACTATTAGCGGTGCGGCGGGTCAGACGGTTTCAAATGCTCCGACCTCCGCGACTGCTGGTGGCGTGGCTGGTTTCATCTATGATGCCGCTCTGGCTACGTGGTTCCGCATCTAATGTTAGAACTGTTCGCGTTTGCCGTTCCGGCTGCATATTGGCCGGGATTGGCAGACGCGGCGGTTATTCCGAAGTGGGGTGTGATTAGTCTATGCCCCGTCATGCTGTTATGGCTGAAGCCTAGATGGTCGTTAGTCCATACGGCTTTAGCGGTGTTCTTCGGGTGGTGCTGCCTGACTTACGCATGGTCGATCAGCCCGCTTGATTCGATTGATGCGCTGTTGAAGTTAAGCCTCTGGCTTACGGTATTTGTCATAGGGTTTGAGACTGGGAACCTGGAGCGGTTTTACATCGCGTCAGCATTGGGATTAGTGATTTCGTTCATTCTCGTAACCGGGCACTGGCTAGGGTCAGACTTGATGACCTATGCCCAATTCGGAACCTTTGATAATCCGAATATGTTAGGAGAGTTCACGGCATTAACAATTCTAGGCATGGTTTCAATCTCATGGTACCCCTTCGTATGGTTAGTCCCGACGCTGATACTCTCTCAGTCGAGAACAGCTATAGTCTCAACGGCATTGATCGGCGGTCTTCTGGATCGCCGTCTAATGTCCTTACTGATCGCCGGTATGGTGGCTCTGCTGTTTTTGACGCAGCATCGGGACTTTACAAATATTGTTCCGCTTCAGGAACGTTTTGCTACATGGCGCGATGCAACGAGGGTTGTGACGGTTAACGGGAGTGGAATAGGCACGTTCCAAGCCGGGTTCAAATCTTCCCTGCCCCATATGCTGGTTCAACACGCTCATAACGACGCTATAGAATTGCTGGTTGAGACAGGTGCGGTTGGTCTAGGACTTGCGTTGATTATTGGTTTGATGATTTTCGCCTTGGCTTCATGGGAGCAATTGATTGTCCTATCGGCGCTCCTCATTGAGGCAATGCTTGGCTATCCTTTCCACATGCCTGGAACTGCCTTTATCGGGGCTATTGTGGCGGGGCACGCTGCTAGGAATTGGTACGGCATACGGTATACTGACGTTATCAGCGGCGTGGCATTTCAGCGCCGGGCAACGGGCTGAGAATTTCCTGGTAAAAGAAACTGAGTTGAAAACTGCTATTGGGATTTATCCATTTAATACCGACTACCACCGAGCGTTCGGTATGTTACCGAGCTTCAAACAAGGAGAACGATAGTGAAAGAATCTCGTGATGAGCGCAGCGAAGCCCGCGAAGAGCGCGGTATGGAACGCGGCAACAACATCGGCAACGTCCGTGGTATCATGGGCAGTTCGATGGCTTTGAATACGCAGAAGGGCGAAGGCGGTCAGAAACCGGACGCCAAGGGCAATCACGATCCGGGCGGCACCAAGCCTTCCAGCCCGGTCGAAGAGCACGTGGCAATGCCCAAATAGTTGTGATCGCGAGGTAATTCCCGTGAAAAAACTTTATCTCGCGATTGCCCTTCTTTTAGGGCTGCAAGTCAGCGCGTTTGCACAGACGCCAGATCAAGTAGTCGCGCCATGCGTCACTTATCCCCCAACGGATAGAAACCCGTTGGGGGGGTGCCAGCCCGTTAGTTCGACGGTTCCGTTGCCTGTCACAGGCGCATTCACCCCAGGTGGTACGCAAGATATTAACGTCAAAAACTGGGATGGAAGCGCTCTTGGTGCACCATCGAATTATGGAACTTCGCCGGGAGCAGTAACAGTTCCGGGGGTGAATGCGTTTGTGACGAACACGCTAAACTCCGGCGGGTTTGATAGTGGTGTCATCTCAGCCACGGCCACTCCGGCGAATTCGTCGCATGCTGCTGGCACGTCAATTGGCGGATTATTCTTGGTTGCTATCGCCCGCACGGCTGGTGGCTCCGGAATCATCACCAACTTGAATTGGAAATCGACGGGCGCTTCAACCGGGCAGCTTGTGCTTCGCATCTGGCAGAAGAATCCCGTCAATACAACATGTACCGACAACGTGGCTTTCGTAGGCTCCGACACCGACGATGCATTTCTCATCACGTCGCCGTTTTCGATTACGCCAGCGGCTCCGGCCTCAACAACTGGCGACGCTAATACTTATGCGAGTGTTGCAGGCGTCACATGGGACTACAAGAATGTGGACACGTCGCCGGGCCAGAACGTCTACGTCTGTCCCGTGACTGTCTCGACCGATACGGCAGACGAAAACAAGTTGGTCCGTGTACAACTGTCAGGCCCGCAGAATTAAGATGCGCTTCCTTGCAGCACTAGCGACGGTCCTTGCGCTGGTCGCGCCGAGCCATGCACTGACGCCAAATCAGCGCGTATTGCTTTCTGGATCGCCTGAAATTGTTATTAAGGGCGCGGCGGTTGACTGTCCATTAGCCATATTGATCTCCGAGTGTTGGGTACAAGGAAATGGCTATCAACCTGTAACGTCATTGTTGACAACGGCACGCACGCAAACCACAAATTCTTACGCTGCCACTTCATCCGGTTTTCTAAATCAGTTTTTCGCCAATACAAACCGAATAACCGACATTGGCGATTTAATTGAAACAGCCAGCACAAACCTTGGATTTCCTTCCGAGCAGGGCGCTTTATTTTTTAATATAGCTACAAATTGCTCCATCGCCAATTCAGCTACAGTGGGCCCTAATGGATCAACGACATTCTATTCCACAGCAGCAACAACATCGGCAGGCGGAGACAGACAGAAAAACACAACAATAACTGCGGATACTGGTTCTTACCGCGCATCTATTTACGTTGCAGCAAAGGCCGGAGGGCAGACAGCAAGGTGGGCTGTTGGTATTGCCGGTGGAGCTAGCTCAACTATTGATTTCAATATCACTACTGGGGCAATTAGTCTCAACACGACTGGTACAGGAACGGTTCAGTCGGTTAGTGGCGGCTGGCGCGTATCCACCACCGTAACGAATAACAGTAACACGACTCTATTCACACAGTTTTACCCTGCTGGCGGGGCAGGCAGCGGGAATGCCGACTTCGGTGGATATCAATTAGAAAAACAGATACCGCTTTCCTCGTACATTACGACTGTTGGCGGCAGCGCCACACGCAATGCAGACGCTACCTCTTTAACTTCATCTGCGTTTCTAGCACTACCTCGAATTACAATAACCGCAACAACCCCTGTCGGAACCGGAACACAGGTTCTATGGCAACGCGACGACGGTTCTCAGAACAACCGTTATACGATCTACCGAGATAGCTCGCGGTTTATTCATTTTGTAGTCGTGTCCGGCAGCACTACTCGATCTGATCGAGCCATAGCTGTTGTAGCCGATAATACTAGCTTTTCAGTCTCGATGGCTTGGGCCGGGACTCTCGCAAGTTATACGCTCAACAATGGCGTCCCCTTTCTTGAATCCGCCGTTACGCAACCAACAGGATTAACGACTGAACGACTAGGGAAAGATTCTAGCGGCAATCAGTGGGGCGGCTATGTTGCCAGAGCAACATGGTTTCCGACAGCCAATATCTCGGTGCCTATATTTTACGATAGCTTCAACCGAGCGAACACTTTGCCCGGCATTATGTCTAACCCGCCAGTCGGCGCAGCCTATGCCTTTTATGGACCATTTATCGCGACTTACCCGTTGCCGCCAGCAACAAACGGGTACATTGCAAGCAAGGCGTTTGTTGAGGATCAAAACAATACGAGCTATCTTGAAGAAAATTTCGGGGTGCCGCCAGCGACGATTTCTAACAAGTTTTATTTTAAGGCATCGTCAGGCAGTACCGGCGACGGCACGCTTGCTGTTCTTGTCTACAACGTCGCAGGAACAATAGATAATTGTATCCACATTCAAATTCAACAAACTGCCGCTTTTGTCCAGAAAAGAGTAAATGGTGTTTTTACAACACTGGCAACACTGAATTATACCTCTCTGCCAAATGACGGCTCCTTTCAGGATTCCAGTGTTTCCATAAGTGGATCGACCGTGACCGTGACGGTAAACGGGCAATCCGTGTCTGCTACGGACGCATTCTTTGCTACAGTTCACGGAAATTATTTCATCGTGGAGAATGCTATGCAAGATGGCATTAATTCTATAAATATAGTCAGCACTCAGGCTAACTAATGCTCATCTGGCACGCTTTCATGCTCTACTGCACACCGTCGATGCTGATCATGGCTTGGACACTTAGATGAACATTGCCGATCCTTTTGCTTATGTTATGGGATTGAGCGAAAAGGAAAAGATAGAACTAGACAGGCTTTTGGCCCCTGAATTGAAATCTTGCTGGCTTCCAGACCCGCGTAATGAACCGCAGTTACAGGCTTATTATTCCGAAGCCGATTTGCTGCTATTTGGCGGAGGAGGTGGAGGGGGTAAAACGGATTTGGTCTGTGGTGTTGCGTTAAATAACCACCAGAACAGTGTTATTTTTCGCAAGCAAAGCACGGACCTTCGGGGCATTGAAGACCGCATTATTGCTCTGGCTGGTTACGATGGGTGGAATGGAAGCCTCAAGACCCTCCGTAGGGAGGGCAAGCTTCTGGAATTAGGCCATCTTGAAAAGCCTGGATCGGAAGAAAGCTGGCGTGGACGCCCTCATGACTTCATCGGGTTTGATGAAGGGGCGCAATTAGCAAAGCAAAAAGTCCGCTTTGTCATGGGCTGGATGCGAAGTGTCGATCCTAAGCAAAGACGTAGGGCTATTATTGCTAGTAACCCCCCGACCGGCGGTGAAGGCGAATGGCTGATAGAATGGTTTGCGCCTTGGATCAATCCGACATTCTCTAACCCTGCTAGACAAGGTGAACTTCGCTGGGCTGTAACCGCGCCCGATAAGGATGGAACTACAGTTTGGGTTCCAGATGGTTCTCCAATTGTATTTACCGGGGCCTTGGAATGGCGCTATGCCACGGATGAAGAAGTTAATCAGGGCGACTTGAATACCGAGGTGGTTTTTCCACAGACGAGGACATTTATTCAGTCCTTGTTGAGGAACAATCCTTATCTCGCGAATACGGGGTATAAAGCACAGCTTCAGGCCCTTCCGGAACCGCTTAGAAGCCAGCTTTTGAATGGCGATTTTGTCGTAGGTCGTGAAGATCACGAATGGCAGGTTGTTCCTACTGCTTGGGTGAAGGCTGCACAGGCGCGATGGACGGAAAGCCCTCCTAATAATGCTTTGATGACGGCAATTGGGGTAGACGTTGCACAAGGCGGAATAGACAGGACGATTCTAGCGCCGCGACACGGCCCCTGGTACGCACCATTGATTGAAAGACCCGGTATTCTTACTCCGACAGGTTCTCACGTCGCCGGTTTAGTAGTTGAAGTACGAAGGAATAATGCCGTAGTCGTCATGGACATGGGTGGCGGGTATGGTGGCGCGGCTAAACAGAGATTGAACGACAACAACATCAATGTGCGTCCGTTTAATGGGGCCAATTCCTCCGGAGAACGAACGAAAGACAAGCAACTTGAATTTGCAAACAAGCGAAGCGAAGTACATTGGAGGTTTAGAGAGGCGCTAGACCCAGATCAGGATGGCGGTTCACCGATTGCCCTTCCTCCCGATCCTCAAATTCTGGCGGATTTAACTGCTCCAAGGTGGAAACTCACTCCAAGGGGTATTCAAATCGAGCTAAAGGAAGAACTTAAGAAGCCTGAGAGACTGGGCCGAAGCCCGGATAAGGGCGATGCGATTGTCATGGCATGGTCCGAGGGCGAAAAGGGCATTATCGCCGCTATGAAAAAGTTTCAACGGATTACGTCTCAAATCACTCCGATTAGGCCAAATGTTCAACTTCCCGGCGAAAGAGGTACAGGATGGATGGCCAAGAGGTGAAGGTTGAAGTCAAAGAGGATCGCTGGAAAACCGATGAATTTAAGCTGGCTTTGAGAAAGGCTGCGAGGATTACGGAGCCTAAAGTCATGGACGTTACGCCTAATCGCGGCACTGGCTGGATGAGCAAAAAGTAAATGCTGTTCGGAAGCACAGACGAAGACACCTTACCAAAGGGCGATGATGGCATTGTTCTAGAGGCCAATGAACGCTGGAAGGCGTGCAAGGATTGGCAGGGCGTCGAGGACGAGCGAACACGCGAAGATATTAAGTTTGCCAATGCTGATGCTCGAAATGCCTGGCAGTGGCCGACTAAAATCTATGAACAGCGAACAGGCGATGGCAACGATATGCCATGCCTCACAATCAATGATACCCGCGTTCACAATGACCTGATTATCAATACAATCTCGAAGAATGGGTTTGGAGCCAAAGTAAGACCCATTGGAGGGAAGGCGAGCTACAAGTCTGCGCAGGTGATGCAGACCTTAATTGACCGTATTCAATATATTTCAAAGGGGAGTTCGCAACGTAGAAAAGTTTGCGAACAACAGGTAGACGGCGGCATAGGGTATATGCTGATCGAAACTGCTTATGTTTCTGATAAGTCTTTCGACCAGGACATTTACCTCAAAGCCTCTCGCGATCCGACCGGAGTTTATCTAGACCCATGGATTAGAGAGCCTGACGGTTCGGATGCTAATTTTGGGTTTGTCTTTGAGCGTATGCCGCGCAAGGAATTTAACAAGAAATATCCGAAGTGGAAGGACAAGGTAGGCACTTCACCGATTGACAGTGGCTTTGTCGATTGGATGTCCGACAAGGAAATCATCCTTGTTAAGTATTATCGTAAAAAAGATACCAAGGACACGCTGCTTTCCTACAAGCCGTCCGAGAGTGATGATTGGGTCGAGAAGCTGGCTTCTGAGATCAAGGAAGAAAGCGGACAGGAAATCTACAAGCAGCTTCGTGAAGATATTAAAAACGGTGTTATCGATGGTAAAACCCGTCCAGTCACAAACAATGAAGTCGAGTGGTTTTTAATCGCTGGTGACCAGATCATTGATCGCGGAGATTGGGCCGGTAAGTACATTCCGATTTGCCGTTGTGTCGGGCGAGAGTTGGTTATTGACGCCACCTTGGATAGAAAGGGTCATACGCGTCCTTTGATCGATGCTCAACGGATGTTGAACTACAACGCATCGATGTCGGTGGAAATCGTAGCATTACAGCCGAAGTCCCCTTTTATTGCTCCGGCCCGTGCGATTGAGGGTCAGGAACAGTTCAAGACACTGAATATCAATGGGTTCCCGGTTATTCTCTATAACGACATTGACGACGAAGCCCCTACGGAACTTCAGCGGATCGATGCGCCTCAAAGGTTATCCCCGCCTGCCCCGTCCGAAGCCCATGAAAGGGCACAACAGACCGCCGAACGGCAGATGATGATGATTTCCGGTCAGTGGCAGCAATCCACAGGCCAGAGAGACAATCAACTACCGGAATCCGGCGCGGCTTTAGGGGAACGTAAGGAACAGGGTGAGACTTCGACGTATCATTTTGTCGAGCACCTTGCCGATATGGACAGGTTTATCGGCGTCCAGCTTCTCGATTTGATCCCCAAGATTTACGATACCAAACGCGCTTTACATATCGAAGGTGATGATGGGGAGAAAAGCTGGCTTCAGATTGATCCCGATCAAGCCGATGCTGTTCAAGAATTGCAGAAGGAAAAGGACGACGAGGAGGCGGCTACACTCGCATTTAACCCCAAGATTGGGCAATACGAATGTGTTTCCGATCCTGGCCCGTCTTATGCGACGCAGCGGCAGGAAGCCTTTACGGCCATGTCGCTCATTCTTCGCAGCAATAATGAAATTGCGGCGTCTTGTTCGGACCTGCTCTTTAGGTATGGCGACTTCCCCGGAGCGGACAAGATTGCCGAGCGATTGGAAAAGGAAATCAAGGCTACAAAGCCTTATCTGTTCAATGAGAATATGGAGCCGCAGGTTGTGCAACTTCAACAGCAAAACCAACGGCTTACAGCTATCAATGCGGAGCTAATGACAAAGCTTGCGGATGCAAATCTGAAGGTACGTGGCCGCGACGAACGTAGAAACGTCCAAGCCTTTGAGGCCGACACCAAGAGAATGGAAACTCAGCTTAAAATCCTGACTGAATTGATGCTGACGCCGAAACAAAAGGCGGAAATGGAGCATCAATTGTTAGTCATGGGTCATGAGCATATCTACGATACGATCTCGCAGCTAAATGAAGCCGAGCTTAGTCCGCAAGGCCCGGCGAATGGGCAAGTAAACACCCAATGAACCCGTTTGCCGATACTCACAATATATTGTCAGAAATGACAAATCCGGTTGACGATATTCGGATAATTGCTAGGGATATTAAATCTATTCCTGCAATGTCACGGGAATTACTTGAGAACGCAGCAAACGAATATGAGAAACTTCAAGAGCTATTCTTGAATGTCCATACTCAACTGATCGAAACACAGCGTAAACTTAACGCTTCAAGTGAACGGGTAGTTGAATTGGATAAACAAACCGCTAAAGTGCAGGGATATTCCATGACGATTAGCGCGGATATTAAACTATGACAAAGCCTCCATCCCCTAAGCCCATGCCGACTACCGGAATGCCTGATCGCCTTGGAACCAATCCGCCTACGGATATGGACATGAAGGCGGGTATTAAAAGTTCTAACGAAATGAAGATCAATCCGGGTCGGAAAAGCGATGATCGAGATTAACGGCGAACAAATCACCCAAGATGAGGCCATGGGCCTTATCCGTATGCTTTGCGAGGATGCAAAGAAGGTGGCCGGTGAATATCACGGCATGGCCCGTTCGGCTAAGTTCCGGGTGAACTGGCCGGATGAATACAAATTCGCCAATGCAAACTGGAAAACCTTTGTAGTTGCTGTCCGGCAGATGTATGCGGAAAAACTTGCCGATCCAAAGACTAAACCGGAAGACGCTCGCAAGATGCACCTTGCCTTGGTGTTGCAGACCCAAATGGCGCAGGGACAAGAAACCGACAACCGGCTTCAGCTTTCCCCCAATACGCAACAGTTCGTCGGTGACAAGTTCGAGAACAAGAAAATCATCGAGAAGTTCGGCACCACACCGAACCTCAGAGCTAAACTTATGAACAACATTGCAACGCGGCATTGAGGTACAAATGAAACTGCCCGCCCCAGTTTGGCAAGAACCTGATGAAGCTGGCACCCCGGCTCCAGTCGATCCTCCGGCAGATGCACCGGTTGTTGATCCGGTTGAAGCTGTAGAGACGCCTGTTGATCCACCAGAACCGCCGCAAGAACAGCGCGTTCCTATCTCGGTTGTCACTGGTCTTCGGGCTAAATCGCGGGAACAGGAAGCCGAAATTGCGAGGCTTTCACGCGAGGCTAACGACGCCAAGGCTTTGGCCGAACGGCTTGCGAATGGGAATAATCAGCCTCCCGCCCCGCCCACTTCCGACGATGCTGATGTAGACCGCAGGGCTGATTTCAAATTGTTCCTTCGCGATGTTGAGACAATGCGCGGGGATGGCCTTAGAGACTTTGGCCCGGCCTTTAATGACACCATTCGCATTTTGAATGCCGTTGGTGCGGATGACAACTCATTCGTTTCCCAGGTCATGGCTGTAGACCGCGCCAACGCCCACAAGCTTCTCACTGAGATTGCAAAGGAGCCGGAGCGTGCAATTGCGCTGGTTCAAATGGACCCTACTCGGCGTATTGCCGAACTAACGAGGATTTCAATGGCTACCGCCAAGACTCCAGTTACGCCTGCGTCCACGTCTCCCACCACGTCTCCCCCGGTATCTAAAACTACCCCGAAAACAGTTTCCAAGGCCCCGCCCCCGGCTCCTCCGGTCGAACCGAGCGCAAGTAAGGTTGTCGATTGGCGGACGGATGATGCGAGTGATGATGATTTTACCGCTGGTTTTCAGGAAATGATGAAACGGCGTTCGGCTAAACGTTAAATTTATTTGAAGGCCAGCCTGCGGATTAGCAGGTCGTCAACGTGGAGCGGTTTTCCACGGTTTCCCGCCCTTGTCTGCTTCGGGACCAGACAATAACCGTGATTTTTTTAATCACATTGCCAACTATGCGCCTGGTGATGGCGCGAACAATTTTTAGGGAGCCATCCCCATGGCTAATAATATTCTCACTCCGAGTATGATTACTCGCTATTCAATTCGCATGTTCTTGAACACAAATTATTTTATTCAAAACATCTCACGTCAGTTTGAAAGTCAGTTCGGTATCGAAGGTGCCCGTATCGGCGCTCAGCTTCGCATTCGTTACGCCAACCAGTATACCGTGACGGACGGCCCCGGCATTTCGATCCAGGACACCACGGAACAGCAGTTCTTGCTTACCGTTGCTACGCAACGCCATGTTGACGTTGCTTTCACTTCGGCTGAAACGACCTTGGACATTGATGACTACATGGAACGCATCGTGCTTCCGCGTGTCAATGCCTTGGCCGCGAACGTTGCGCTTCAGGTCATGGTCAACACGGCCACGGCGGTTCGCAACATTACGGCGAACGTGGACGCAAACAACAACATTCTGCCGATCACGGATGGCCCGATTGCTCTTGCCCGCGCATTGCTGGAGGAAAACTCGGCTCCGAACTTCGGTGAAATGGGTATGCGCAAATGCGTCCTTGCTCCCCGTTCGGATACTCGTATTCAGCAAGCCCTTCGCGGTCTGTTGAACCCGGTCGATTCCATCAGCCGTCAGTACAACACCGGTATGATGTATGAAGCCTTGCAGTTCCGGTTGTTTGAAGATCAGTCAGTCGTTTCTCACACTACTGGTACGCTTGTGACCGGTACGGTGTCGGGCGCTTCGCAGACCGGTCAGACGCTTACGGTTACTGCTTTGGGCGGCACTATCAATGCTGGCGACGTGTTTACGATTGCCGGTGTTAACGCGGTTAACCGGGTGAACTATTCGAGCTTGGGTACGCTTGCCCAGTTCGTTGCAACGGCCAATGCTGCGCAGGGAGCTACCACGATCCAATTCTATCCGCCGATCATCCCCCCGGCGAATAGCACTCCCTACGCCGGTCTTCCCTACACCCCGCAACAGTACCAGACGGTCACGGCAAGCCCTGCTGCGAATGCGACCATTACCCCATTCGCAAATGCCAGCACGACCTATCGCGAAAATCTCGCCTATGCGCCGGACGCGATCACTCTCGTTGTCGCCCCGTTGTGGATTCCGCCAAATGAAAAGGGCGTCATCGCAGCGGCACGTCATGAGTATGACCGGCTGAGTATGCGGAGCCTCGTGTGCTACGAGCCTTCGACTGACCAACCAATCGATAGGCTGGATATTCTCTTTGGGTCTGGCATCCCGCGCCCTGAATGGTGTGTGCAGGTCGCTGATTCCACGCCCTAATATGTTTGGATATCAAATGATATTCTGATAAAATCGAACCTCGCCAATGCTTGAACATTGGCGAGGTTCTAATCAGCATTGAACAGTGAGGTTCAAAGTGACTACGCAGATAATATCACGGTCAGAAGCAAAAGCATTAGGCTTAAAACGATACTTCACAGGCAAGCCATGTAAACATGGTCACTATGTCGAAAAGATTACAGCTAACGGAACTTGTGCAACTTGTCATAGTGATAGGTTGATTGCATATCGGCGCGATAATCCAGAGAGAATACGCGAGACCGATAGACTGCATAAATTGCGCAATCTAGAAAAGCATAAGGAAAAGGATCGTCTATATCGTAAAAGATACCCTGAAAAGATGAGAGCAAAAGACAGAATAAAATATTTGTCTACAGATCGTGAAGTTTTGCGGAAACATAGGCGTGATCGTAAAATTAGACAGAGAAAAGCCGAAGGCTCTCATACACTAACCCAACTTAAGGAATTATTTTTAGAGCAAAATAAAAAATGCGTCGGATGTTCGGTAGATTTAGATAGTACAAAACATCTAGATCATATCTTTCCTCTTATAAATGGCGGCTCTAATTGGATTTGGAATCTACAATGGCTTTGTCGGTCATGTAATGGAAATAAACATTCTAAGCATCCAATAGACTGGCTCTGTGAAATTGGCCGAATTATTATGTCTGACGACGAACGCGATTTGAAGATTAATGAATTAGATGAAATCACTTCCGATAAGGAACGATTGGCCGCCTATCATGCTTTTGTTAAGCAGGAATGGCAGGAACTTACTTCCGCCAGTCCAATTTTAGAAACAAATACATAGGAGCTACACATGGCCATCACTCCCGAAACACACGTTATCGACGTTGAAACCGGCTTTGCCATCGACAAGAACACTGGCGCAATTGCCGGTGTTCAACAGGTCGTTCTTCCCAAGGCCGATCCTGGTATTGAATTTCCGAAATGGGTTGTCGTTCATGACAGCCATGTTTTTCGTAAGGAAGTTGACGGCGCTCCTGCTGTGGTCAGCACTCCTGGCTTTGCTGACTATCACGTTAACCGCGCTAATGGTGAGATCACCGTTCTCGTCAAGAATGAGGACGAGGAAAAGATAGCGACCAGCGGTAAGGAAGTCGTTGTAGAAGAACCGGTAGTTGATGCTCCAATTGAGATCATTCCGCCGGTAATTGAAGGTAAACCTGTCACTGCGGTTAAACCCGCCTAACGGAGATAAAAATGGCTTTTGTGATGCCCTCTAAGCGTGAAGTCGGTACTCTTTCGCCAGATATTGCTGGCGAAGGCGCAAAAGTCATTATGTCCGATGGGGACGTGTTGAGTTTTAACCTTCCGCCCCCGAAACCTGTGATGCCGGATTGGAGCGAAATAAAATCCATCCGGCATTATTTTAACCGCACTGGGTTTAGACCGTTTCCGGCTTGGTTGTTTCATCCGACCGAACAGCCGAGAATTGTCAAGGATGAGTTTGAAGCTGCGGAATTGGGCGTATGTTACCGTGAAGCTTCGATGGAAGAAAAAGGACGATATGGCCGTGACCATGTTTGGGATTGGCAGGACAATTCGCCGTGGCGTCCGCAGCCTTATGCGGGTACAACGAAGTTCAACCCGTCAAAACTTGAACAGGGTAAGAACTACGTGCCAACTCAGCAATCCCAGAGTTCAAGCAACCGGGAATTGCTTAACACTGTTCTCCCGGAAGTCACGGCTGCCGTTGTTGCTGCCCTGAAACAAGGTGGGTCGGTTAATCCGGATAAGGTCGATTCCAAACAATGGGACGAGTTCCTTGCATTCCAGGCTTGGAAGAAAACCCAAGAGGCAATTGATGAAATTGCCCCGGTGTCATTCCCGGCAGAACTTGATGTTGAGGATGAATCCATTGTGGATAGCCCTGTCTTGACCGCACTTGATCCTGCCGCAGAACGTGCGGCTTGGGAGGCAGAAGCCAAGTCCAAGGGCATTAAAGTCGATGGCCGTTGGTCGCTTGAACGCCTCAAGACTGAAGTAACGAAATAATGGCTACCCCTCCATCAGAACCGGCATTGCCAGTCGATACCTGCGGGGTATTGCTGACCAATGCGCTGGTGGATGCGGGAATAGTGGGTGTAGATGAAGCGATTGAGCCTGAAGTTTTAAATCGGGCCTTTCGCCAAGTTAACTGGCTTCTGGCTCAATGGGCTAGAAAGCGGTGGCTAGTCTATCGTATTCAGGATTATTCGTTTGTCTGCACAGGTGCGCAGAATTACAGTGTTGGTCTGGGGGCGACAGTTAATATAAATCCCAGACCTGACAGGCTCGAATACGCCTTCCTGCGGTTTTTAAATCAAAATCCGCCTAGTGGTTTGTTTGCAGATATTCATCTGGACATTATTCAGAGTCATGAGGACTATGCACGTATTACTGTTAAGAACGTAGGTACATTAGCTTGGCGTATTTTCTACGATCCGGAATGGCCTGTAGGAACACTAAAGCCGTGGCCTGTTCCGCAATCCGACATCTATGAAATTCATATCGGGTTTAAGGTTGTACTGCCGAGATTTAGCAGTGTTGCGCAGACTATTAACTTCCCACCCGAGTATGAAGCGGCTTTAAATTGGACATTGGCTAGACGCCTAAGAGCGTCTTACCAGCTTCCACCCGATCCTGCGGTAGACAGTATGGCGCGAGATGCGCTCAATACCATTCGTCTTGCTAATCAGGCTGTCGGTACTTTGCGAATGCCGTCCTTTCTCCGAAATCGCAACCGGGCGTACTCTTACCAGTCCGATGATGTCGGCTCTTAATGTTCACAGAACTTAAGACCCATATCCCGGTCGAATGTCCTAAAGGTACAGGTTATGCCTTCGCAATCATTGATTATGGGCAGGAACACCATTTATTATTTGTGATTGTCATTGACGATACCGGAGAGATTTGGACCGTTCCAAATCCAGATGTTAGAGTTAGACCAAACGATTCAATGCGCGCTAAACGTAAAACAGAAGGATAAATTTCATGCTCAAGACTATTTCAAATATGTTTATTGGCGGTCTTATCGTTGCGATTATGGGTAGCGCGCTTGCTACTGTAGGAACCCCTCCGGTTTCAGGCGGCCCGGCTCTTGTAGACGGTACTTGGCTTAACGGTTTGGCTGGTGGGCAGAACTTATCCTATCAGTATGCGATTTCTGCCGCTGGTACGACGCAGGCCACCGCTACGCAACTTCCGTCCGGTATTGCTCTTATTGAAGTGGATACGGTTGGTTCGAGTGCTGGCGTTGCACTTCCTTTCTGCTATCAGGGAACCGAGTTCAAGGTATATAATAACGGTGCAAATACCTTGACGTTCTATCCCGGTGTAACGAATAACCCCATTACTGCCGCTCAAGACACGATTAACAATGCCACCACGGCTACGGCGTCTACTCATACGTCCAAGCTGTTCTATTGTGCCAAGAATGGAAACTGGGCTGCTCAGTAAATGGGAAAATCCCGTAATAAAGAACGACGCCGGGTTCAAGACGCAAGAAAGCACAATGAGAATCCGCAAACTGTATTACGGGTGGTTCGATCCGAGAACCCAGATGTTCTTGGTGAGCAAATTACCTCCGGATGCGCCAGTGCGTCCGGCGATACCGTATTCAAGCCGAATGGAAGCAATGGATACGATGGAAAAGAGGAAGGCGGATATAATGTGGTATCCGCCGCTGACTATCGACCAGATGACATTCCGGAACAGCTTGTAAGAAGCTTTGATCCGGTAAAAGTTAACGAGATTCTCAACGACCCTTCGGTCTTCCCTCTGGTTTCAATCCCAGGAACCGAAAAGATCGATGCCTCTCCGCTTATCGCAGACCAGCAAAACATTCTTCTAATGGGTAGCCGTGGAGGCTTCCTGTTTTGCTGCAAGGAGCCGGGGATTTATGAAGTCCAACCGATTTTCTTGGACAGGGATTATAAACACGCTTTAGCGTATGCGAGGTCTGCTTATAAGATCATGTTTACGCAGACTGATTGCATGACGCTGTTGTTTATGGTGCCAGTAGTAAATCAGCCTATCCTTAATTTATGCAACGCCACCAGCGCGAAGAAAGAATTTGAACGTAAAAATATCTGGCCGACAGAAAACGGCAATATCGATGTTGAGTTTAGGTCTATCCGATATGACGATTGGGTTTATCAAGACCTGTCTCTATTAGACGATGGACTTGAATTTCAGGGCAAGCTTACGACCGAAATCATGAGGCTTGGTTTCGCTCCTAAAGTTGAAACCGACGATTGTTATAAAATTCATATCGGGGCATTTTACGATATGATGTTTTCCGGAAGACCTGAAAAGGCGATCATTTTATACAATCGGTTTGCGAGATTTTCAGGGTTTGACATGGTTTCGGTGGTTTCCGCCTCTCCATTCCTGATTAATTTTGGCAAGACGTTGATTAAGATCGAAGACAATACTTTCAAAGCATTGCTTTACCGGGAATGAAATGGTTGCACTGCCGTTAACGAGCGGGGCTTATAGCTCCGAATCCTATATCGCGAGCGCGCAGCGATGCGTAAACTTGTTCCCTGAGAAAAACCCGGACAATATCAAAGCGCCATTCCCGGTCACTCACTATCCACGTCCGGGACTTAAACTGCTCAAGAATGCTCCGGCTCCAGGTTTAGCCAGGTGTATTTACCAAACGACCAAGGGGGATTTGTACGCCGTTATCAGTCAAACGGTTTACTACATCGACCGAGATTATAATTATACAGTCGTTGGGAATCTTCTGACTTCAGCAACTACCCCGGTTTACATTGTCGATAACGGTGTGAGTGCGCTTGTAGTAGATAACTCCCCACAAGGGTATACCATAAATCTTACTACACGGGTAATGACAGAAATTACCGATGCGAACTTCTACGGTTCGACAAGAGCGGATTTCATCGACAGCTTTATCATTCTGAATAAGCCCGGCACGAATGAATGGTACAGCACGCTTTCGGATACCGTGACGTTTAACGCCCTGTATGTCGGTATTAAAACCGCGTGGCCTGATAATATCCTTTGTGTGGTAGCGATTGAACGCGAAGTCTGGTTATTCGGGCCTCAGAAGTCGGAAGTCTGGTTTAACGCCGGTGCTACGCCGTTTCCATTCCAGATTATGCCGGGCGTTATTATTGAGCAAGGTTGTGTAGCCCAATATTCTCCGGCCAAGATGGATACAAATGTTTACTGGTTAAGCGAAAGCCCGGAAGGTGCCAGAATGGTCATGCGTGGTAACGCGCAGAACGTGGCACAGCGTATTTCCACACATGCCATCGAAAAGGCCATGTTGGGTTATGCCAAGGTCGATGACGCAATTGGTTCGGTTTATCAAATTCTAGGCCATAGTTTTTACAAACTTCACTTCCCATCGGCTGATACGACATGGGGATATGATGAAGCAACACAACAGTGGCACGAAGACAATTCAATTGACCTTCATGGAGATTTCCATCGGGCCAAGAATACGTTTTGTGCCTATGCTTATGGAATTAATCTTGCCCTCGATTGGACGAATGGGTCACTCTATCAAATCGATCCATTCACCTATACGGATAACGGGACAGCCATCCCGTGGATTAGATCATTCCCGCATTTCACGAACGACCTTAAGTATGTGAATTTATCGGCTATTACAGCCGATGTTGAGACAGGAACCAGACCTGGAACGGGTGAAGTCACTCAATACACAAGCCCATGGAGTTCGGGGTTTAGCTCTGGATTTGGTCCTTTAGGGCAGGTCGCGGCTCCTACAGTGAGTTTAAGGATTTCCCGGAATGGTGGCGCGAAGTATGGGAATAATCGTCTCAAAGCAGGCAATAGTTCGGGACGTTACAGGGCTATGATGCGATGGCGCGGAAATGGATTGTCTAGAGATTGGGTTCTAGAGTTCTCCTCCACGGCTGAAATGTGTGGTGCTTTGAACGGGGCTTATGTCGATCCTATCGGCGGGTCGTCATGAGCATCCAGTCTTATTCGGCAAACTGGAACCCAAGAACCCCGCTAGTCGATAAAGACGGAATACCGACTACAAGTTACGGTCGCCAGCTTCTCTTAGGGTTTTTTAATAGAACCGGTGGTGGAACGGGTATCGTTCCTAAAGTCTCACCTCCTTTACAGTCTACAGGTTCTACACAGTTAGACGCTCTTGGCGTGGCTTATGACTGGAATTGGTTTCAAACAGTAGGTGGAGGGTCTGGGGCTATCATTCTTCCTCTAATGCCGGGGAATGATATTCAATTTTACAACGGCGGTGGGAGTTCTCTGAAAATCTATCCACCATTTGCAGCACAGATTGATGCGTTGGGCGTGAATGCTCCGTATACTCTTGGGGTCGGAAGCCTTAGAATATTTGAATGTTGGGATCAAACGCAGTTTTTTTCCTATGGTTGATCTAGTCAATTCCTCAATGCGCGAAAAGGTACTCGCGATAGAAGAATTGATGTTACAACAGCCTCAGTTGGAAATTCCGGTCAGACATTATTTTTCTGACGGGGTTTATGCGAGAGAAATTACAATACCGAAGGGCGTTTTAGTCACAGGCAAAATCCATAAATACCAGCAACTTAATATTCTCTCCAAGGGAGAACTTTCGGTCTGGGTTGATGAGAACAAGATTGAGAGAGTTAAGGCACCGTTTACTACCGTTTCCCCTCCGGGGACAAAACGTATAGCCTATGCTCACGAAGAATCTGTCTGGACGACTATTTTAGCGACCGATGAAACGGATATTGAGAAGATCGAAGCTTATTTCATTGCCGATACTGAAAAAGAATATTTAGAGCATATCAAGGTTATCGAATGGCATTCATCGGATCGGCAATAGCTGGTATTGGGAGCCTTGGGGTTGGAGGCGGGTTGCTTGCTGGCGGCGCATTAGGTGCGCTTGGATCAGTCGGTTCTGCTCTGATTGGTTCCAATGCCGCTCAAAATGCCTCGAATGCTCAAGTGGGATTTGGTCAGCAAGCTCTGGCTGCACAGCAAGGGTATGGGCAACAAGGTTTAGCCGCGATCTTGCAGATGTTTCAGAATGCTTCATCGGCAGAGCAACCGGTTATTAATTCCGCCGGGAATATTGTTAATACCGGGCAGAATGTCCTTAGCTCCGGCCAAAATGTCGTCGGGTCAGGTCTGGATATAGCTGGTGGTGCTGCGAATACCTTGAAGGCCCTTTTAACCCCCGGCGCTAATCAAACTTCCGTCCTGTCTCAAATCCCAGGCTTCCAATTTGCGCAGGACTGGGGGCAGAAGGCCGTTCAAAATCTTGGCACTACAATGGGACTTGGGGGAAATGTTCTAACGGCTGGAGCAAATTACGCAACTGGGACGGCTCAACAGGGCTTTGGA
>Ga0265338_10000688_pt1 | contig 58053 bp, 61 predicted proteins | sample 42126metaG_FD_193579 | JGI IMG/M metagenome (GOLD analysis project Ga0265338, IMG submission 193579) | Rhizosphere microbial communities from Carex aquatilis grown in University of Washington, Seatle, WA, United States - 4-21-26 metaG | ecosystem: Host-associated > Plants > Roots > Rhizosphere... | reverse complement strand
AAGTCAGAACCTGTTTAATGCGGAGTTGTCGTGAAAGTGTCCACTGAGCGGATTGCCTCGCTTTTTGGCGCACGCCCTACAAATGCCATAGAACTCAAGAGTATGTTGTTTTATTTCCGCAAAATGCTTTGCGCTCTGTAATATCGTGCGCTCCATCGCGGAGACATTATGGTGTTCCACATTTTCGATCTTGCCGCAGGAGAGACAGACGATATGATGATGGTCATCGGCGTTCGCCAACTCGTAATGGGCGTGATTGTGTCGTAGATCGATAGGAATAATGATACCTTTATCTTTTAAGGATCGTACGGTGCGATATACGGTTGCCTGATCGGCGCTATGGGGGAGCGCCTCAGCGATCGCCTGCGCACTCATGGGCTTTTTTGACGCCTGCAAAACTTGAAGGATGGCGACCCTCGCCGATGTCGCCTTAAGGCCTCCTTTGTGGAGAGTCTGTTTGAAATCGTTAAGCTTTTTCATAAGGCTATCATATTCTAATTGCAACTTATTTGCAATTAATTTGACCTCCCTACTTAAGAAGATAAGAATTGATATGCTGGCTCCATCGGAGTCAGACATCGCTCTTTGGAGGAAACAATGTCCTATCCCTCAATCACCGCGGTTCTTGATGAACGACGCATCAATCTCGACACCGCAACCCAAACCGAGCTTGAAGGTGTGCTCCTTGAAGCCTTCCGGCGCAATCTCCCCAACGGTATGTCCTACCTCAAGACAGTGGCGGCTCGAGTGAAGCAAAACGGTCATCGCCTACTGGAACCAAAAGATCCCAATTCGCCGCTTGGCAAACAGCTGATTCGGCTCTTGGGAACGGACGTTGCCCGCGGCATCGTTGAACGCGAATTTAATATCGCGTTCGGTCTCTATAATTGCTGCGGCGTCGTCGCGGCTCCAACCCGGGAAATTCTCGCGATGAATATGCGCGAGCAGATCCTGTTGCAGAACGGGGTGCTTGCGTCGGCGGATTGCTGATCGGACAAAAAAATAAATCGGCGTCCGGTTCCATTCGGATCGGACGCCACATTTTTTCTTTATGAACCAACACTCACAAATGATTTTCAACCTTGTTATGACCGGTCTTGCCGTCGGTAGTTTTTCGGTGATATGGCGGAAATTATTGAACGACCTGCCACGCTTTCGCAAAGGCATAAAGAAATATATCCCCTATCCGGTAAGCCGCGCCCTCATATGCGGTTTTTGTTTCACCTATTGGCTTTCACTCGGGTCATTGATCGTTTTCAATCCTCTCGGCGGCTGGCTTCCGCCTCTGCGGGCGATTATCCCGGTAGCCCTCAATCCACTTATCTATATTTTCATTTCGTGGATGATCCTCGGTTTCACAGCGCTCCTTTGGCGGTCATTTTTTGTTATCATTCAAGAGTTGATCGATTACGAGATGTATACATGGAATAGGGAATTTTATCCTATCGATCCTGACCACAAACACTAACCCATTGGATGATGATGCGTAATAAAAAAATAATAGCAGGTGCGCTGGTTTTTATAATTGCCATCCTTGCCATTGTTTTTCGCGACCCCGTTAACGAAGCAGTGGGCTTGTGGCTTTTGCATTATTCCGATCCGGCGGCCAATCTGGTTCTCGGGAAGGCCCTTTCGGTGTCCGATAAAAACATCATCTATGCTCAGGAGGAACAGGATGTCTATTCGTCAGAGCAAGTGGAGGTAAATGTGCTGAACGGCCCCGATAAGGGGCAGGATCTTTCGCTTGCGGACTATTCGGTCATCAGCGAGAATCCCGACCAGGGGATCGCCCCCGGAGAAATTTTGCTTCTCTTGCCGGGTACGCCATATCAGGTTCTCGATGTTTATCGTCTGCCCGCATTGCTACTCATCATCCTGCTCTTTGCCTGTGCCGTAATCTGGCTTGGAGGAAAACGTGGCCTGTTCTCCTTGTTTGGCCTTACCGAAAGCTTATTCGTGCTGGCCGGGTTCTTTGCGCCACAACTCCTGGGCGGTGCGAATCCTATCGTTGTTGGACTCGGAGGGTCGATCGTGATCATTCTCCTTTCCCAGTATCTGGCCCACGGGTTCGGCAGAGTGACCTCCATCGCCGTCGTGGGAACGATCGTTACGCTCTTCCTCTCGGTGGGAATATCGGTCTTCTTTGTGCACATTGCGAACATCATCGGCCTTCTGTCCCAGGACGTGGTATCGCTCAAATTGGTCTACGGACAAGTGAATTTTCAAAGCCTACTACTCGTCGGTATCATCATCGGGATGCTCGGTATCCTTGACGACACCACGATCGGACAGTCGGTGGGCGTGGACGAAATTCGTAAAGCGAATCCTTCGTTAGGATTCAGCGAATTATATAAAAGGGGGATGACGATAGGGAAGCAACATATTGCATCGCTCGTAAATACTTTGGCGCTCGCATATGCGGGAGCATTTCTGCCGTTCTTCCTCGTCGTCGTAGCAAATTCGTCCAACCTCTATCCTACGGGCCTTCTTTCAATCAATGCGGAATTTATTGCCGAAGAGATCGTTCGTACCATCGCCGGGGGATTTGCACTAATTCTTGCCGTTCCCATCACAACGGCACTTGCGGCTTATTGGGCGAGCAAAAAGAAGGAAGGGTAAGTGGGTGCCTAACGGGAATTGAACCCGTATTGCCGCTGCCACAGAGCGGAGCTTTACCATTAAGCTATAGGCACCATCATGACCGCCAAGCGGTCCATTATAGAATTTGCCGCCCCATCCGCGGGCGGCTCGTCCGCACCCTTAATGTACACGGATTTGGGTGTTTTTTCAACCTTTTGGGAGTATGATTATGCCATGGTGTAACATCTCTCATGCAAGACGCGGACGGTTGGCAGTTTATATTAATCGGCTAATTTTACGAATATTTCATGAACTATTCTGCGATACAAAAGGAAGACCCGCAGGTGTACGAGATCATCAAGCGGGAAGAGGCGCGGCAAAAGGAGGGCATTGAACTCATCGCGAGCGAGAACTATGTCTCAACGGCGGTGCTTACCGCGATGGGATCCATTCTTACCAATAAATATAGTGAGGGATATCCGGGCAAGCGGTACTATGGCGGCAATGAGATCATCGATCAGGCGGAAACGTTGGCGATCGAACGCGCGAAAGCGCTGTTCGGGGCTGAGCATGTGAATGTGCAGCCGCTCTCCGGATCGCCGGCGAACCTTGCGGTCTACATGGCGCTCCTTAATCCGGGCGACAAGGTGTTGGGATTTTCGCTGGATCAGGGCGGCCATCTTTCGCACGGACACCCGCTGAATTTTTCCGGAAAGCTATACACGATCATCCCGTACTTCGTAAACAAGGAGACCGAGATCATCGACATGGACGAAGTTGAGGCGATCGCGATGCGCGAGAAACCGAAGATGATCCTCGCCGGATTTTCCGCCTATTCGCGCTCGATGGACTGGGCGCGTTTCCGTGCAATCGCGGACAAGTGTGGCGCGTTCCTCTTTGCCGACATCGCGCACATCGCCGGACTTGTGGCGGGAAAACAACTTGAGAATCCGATCCCGTTCTGCGATGTCGTTTCAACGACCACGCACAAGACCCTGCGCGGTCCACGCGGCGCGATGATCATGTGCAAGGAGCAATTCGCGTCCGCAATCGACAAGGCGGTGTTCCCGGGAGTGCAGGGCGGACCGCATGATCATATCAACGCCGCGAAAGCGATCGCGTACGGCGAGGCGCTCAAGCCGGAATTTGCGGAATATTCCAAGGCGGTGATCGCGAACGCGCGGGCACTTGCCAGTGCGCTGCAAGAGAAGGGCTATCGCATCATTTCCGGCGGAACGGATAATCACTTGATGCTCGTGGATGTTTTTGGTAGCAAGAACATCACCGGCAAAGAGGCTGAGAAGGCATTGGAAAAGGTGGGCATCTCCATCAATAAGAACATGATTCCGTTCGATCCGCGGAAGCCGCTTGACCCGTCGGGCGTGCGCTTGGGGACGCCGGCGCTTACCACGCGCGGCTGTGGCCTGAATGACATGAAGACGATCGCCGATCTTATCGATGAAACGCTCGCGCATCGCGAGGACGAAGCGGCGCTTGCGGCAATCGGACAGAAAGTGAAGATGTTCTCGCTGAAGTTCCCTGTGCCGGGGATTGAGTAACGCTACATGTCCACCGCGCATCATAAAAAGATCGCCCACCTCAAAAAAAGCGATCCGGTTCTGAAGACCATCATTGAAGGGATAAAGCTTCGTGAGATCACTGTCACACGAGGGCCGTTCGAAGCGCTTGTGGAAGCGATCGTGAGCCAGCAACTCTCCATCAAAGCCGCGGACACCATCTTTAATCGCTTCGTCGCGCTTACCCCGGGAAAGAAATTTCCCACGCCGCGCGAGATCCTTAAGATGCCGGCCGCAAAGATGCGCACGTGCGGCTTATCGCGGATGAAAGTGATATTTATAAAAGACCTTGCCAAAAAAACGCTGGATGGCTCGCTTAACTTCAAGACCATCGACCAATTGACCGACGAAGAGGTGATAGAGCATCTGACAAGCGTAAAGGGGATCGGCCGCTGGACCGCGGAAATGTTCCTGATCTTCTCCCTGCGACGCGACGATATCTTTTCGTATGGCGATCTTGGATTGCGGAACGCGCTTCGGCGCATATATAAGATGAAGCAGCCGCCCACGCCAGCGCAGGCGGAGAAGATCACGGCAAAATGGAAGCCATATCGCAGCTTGGGATCGCGGTACCTGTGGGCGAGCATTGATAATAAATAAGCGGCCGTATCGGTTGCCGTCGCGCCCGTTTTGCTGCACAATACTCAGGATATGATCATTGACGGAAAGACCATCGCAAACGATATCGTGAGCCAGCTCCAGGCGCTGCCGAAGTCCGGCAAATTTTTTGGCGCGGCGCTTGTCGGCGACGACCCCGCATCTCTCAATTTTTTGAAACAGAAAGAGCGTGTCGCACGCGAACTCGGGATTGAATTCCGCCTCTATCAATTGCCGCTTTCGATCACGACCGACGCGCTTCGTGCGGAGATCGGTCGCCTCGCTGAACCGAAAACGTGCGGCGCGTTCATCGTCCAGCTGCCGTTGCCGGAGGCGATCAATCGTTATTATGTTCTGAACGCGATCCCCAAAGAGAAGGACGTTGATTGTCTGAGCGAGGCCGCGCTCGGCGCGTTCTACACCGAGCGGGGGAAGATCGCGCCGCCGTCGGTGGCCACCGTGGAGGAAATATTACGGCGCGAGCATGGCGATCTCTCGGATGCGCCGGGAGCTCTGCGTGAATTGAAGGCAGTCGTCATCGGCGCGGGATTTCTTATCGGCAAGCCGGTGGGATTCTGGTTGCAGAATCGCGTGGCGGAGCTTGTGGTGTTGGATGCGAGCGTCAAAAACATCCACGATAAGCTTGGCGACGCGGACATCGTGATCGCGGGCGCCGGCCATGCGAATCTTTTTGGCACGCACCACCTGAAAGATGGCGCGATTGTGATAGATTTCGGATTCAACCGCACTGCCGACGGAAAATCGGTCGGCGACTTTGATCCTGTGGGCGCCGATGGAAAGAACATCCATTACACCAAGACCCCGGGCGGCACCGGTCCGATCCTTGTGGCAAAACTCTTCGAGAATTTCTATAAATTGAATTCCTGATTTCTTGTGCGCGCTGAGGGAGTTGAACCCCCGGCCCACTCGGTGTAAACGAGTTGCTCTACCGCTGAGCTAAGCGCGCCATTGAGGAGAATGGTAGCGAAAACGACCTGACTTTGCAATCCGCCGCCGGTTTTATCCACAGAAAAGCGCGACTTGCACACATCTTTTCTAGCGGAAGTATTCTATAATCAAATCAGGAAGCGATTTACATCTTTGGAGGGGAAAACGATGGGTTGGAAAACGGCTCACCACCAAGGAAAACGTTTTACGCATTGTTCGTCCGATAAATTTTATAATCAGAAAAGGAGGTCCTCGCGGGAGGCGAACAATCAGCAGTTGGTCACGCGCCTTCTTATGGAGGCACATGGAGCGGTCGAGGTGGGAGTGCTTGAGAACGTCTTTGGGCTGGCGTCTCCCAATGATGCTTTGATGGTTGCGATTCGCATCAAGCAACTTAAGAAGCGGGAAGAAGCTCTTTTTTCAGGCAAGAAAGTTGGTGTCCATGCCCTTTTCCCCAAGCGACTGAGGATCAGGGAGAATAAGAAAGATAAAAAAGTGAGGAATGTCCACCACCTCACCCCTCGGTGCCGGGAAGACGGGCCGTTTCACGGAAACAACCGGCATAACTTTCTTCTCATGAAAGTCGATCGCCACGATGCGCTGCATGAAGCGTTCGGGGTGAGAACATGGGAAGAGATCATCCGCATTCTCTCACGATGCGTTGACGCTGTTCGCCGTATGGACTTCAATGCCGCGATCGATCTGGTCCAGAAGGCGTTCAAACGTTCCAACCGGCGCAAAGCGCGCCGTGTCTTGCGCAATCTTCAGCTCGGTTTTTCACCCCGGAATTTATTCCGGGGCTTTTCTTTATTGTCGGGCCGCAGGGAATTGAACCCTGTCTAACTGCTCCCAAAGCAGTCGTACTACCGGTATACGACGGCCCGTCATGGATCGATCGGCGCAACGAGCGCCGAGTGAGCCTCTTTAAAGTATCCTACTTTTGGTTTAGAATCAATGCGACGAACGAAATCGTTCGATTTGCCCTCGTAGCTTAATGGATAAAGCAGGACTCTTCTAAGGTCTTGATGTAGGTTCGATTCCTACCGAGGGCACAACAAAAGAAAACTCCCAGCAAAAGGGAGTTTTCTTTTGTTGTGCCGCGAGAGAGAATCGAACTCACTTACTCCGCTCTTCAGGCGGATGCTCTACCATTGAGCTATCGCGGCATGCTGATTTCAGGTCTTAGAATATCGGATTTTTGGCGATAAGTAAATACTTTGGGAATAAAGAGAAGATATAAAAATACCCTCTGCTTTGCCGGACTATCCATCTTCGGGAGGCAAAGCAGAGGGTATTTTTATACTACTTCTTGGTTTTCAAAGTTATTCTTTTCTCTTCTTGCTTGACGGTATCAATGACGAACGGATAGCTTTCGCCAACGGTGAGCGCTTTCTTCATCTCATCCTGGCCGCCGAACTCGGAGATGTGCACCATGCCCTGAAGGTCGCCGTCGAGCGCGACCACTGCGCCGAACGGATTGAACTTGTACACCTTGCCCTGGACGGTCTCGCCCGGCTTGAACAGGTCGCCGGCTTTGACCCAAGGATCTTCTTTGAGCGCCTTGAGAGAAAGGAAGACGCGGCCTTCTTTGATATCAATGATCTTCGCCTTGAGCGGGTCATTCACTTTGACGAGCTCCTTTGGGTTATCGATCAATTTGTAATCCAACTCGGAGATGTGGATCATTCCTTCGATCTGCGGGTTGTCGGTGAAGCGGACGAACACGCCGAAGTCCGCGGTGCCGGACACCATGCAATCAACGACCTGGCCGATGGTGTACGCGTTGAGCAATTCTTTGACGTTTGCCGAAAGCACTTCGCGTTCGGAGACGATCACTTTATTGGTGCGCGGATTGACGTCGATGATCTTGACGTTCAATTCCTGGCCGACGAACTTCTTTAATTCTTCAGCGATCTTGATGCGGTCGCCGTCCGGAACCTTCGGATAATGTTCAAGAGAGAGCTGCGAGACGGGGAGGAACGCCTTGAGATCATCCGCGACAGTGGTCATGAGGCCGCCCGCGTTCGCGGCGACGATCTTTGCTTTGATAACCTCTCCCGATTCTGCGAGGTCCTTAGCGAGTGCCCAGAGCTTTTGCTTGCCGGCTTCCGAGAGCGAGAGCTCAATGTGCCCTTCCTCGCCGTCGAGGACGACGATCTTCGCCTGGAGTGAATCACCCGGTTTGAGGGTGCGCAACGCTTCGCGCGCATTTGCGATCTCGGCGCCGAACACGATGCCGGTGCCAAAGCGGCCCATATCAAAATACGCCTTGCGGGGGAGTCGCTTGAGGAGGGTGACCTCCACGACACTGCCTTCCTTCGGCCAATCGGTGGTCGAAATCTCTGTTTTGATCGCTTGTGCGACGGCGGTTGAGCCCTTTGGGTCTTCCGTGTTCGGGGTTTGTGGCATGAGGATGATTATAGATGAGATTCCGGCTTTTGCAAGCCCTAGTGGTTATTTTTGAAGAACGTCGTTCCGCGCCGGGTCTCCGGCATGGTTTTGACAAATAATAATATATATGTTATATTGCGAGCAGCAGCATCGCTTGGGGTAGAATCACGCTTGGAAGGAGGCAGAAACGATGTGTATCGCGACAGAAGTGATCGGCAAAAATCAGGAAGGGAAGTGGCAGACCGTCGATCGTGCCCTCGTTCAATGGGCATGGGGAAAGCGCGACGATCGGGAAGCGTTTTATAACGCCTATGTGTGGTTTTACAACATTGGACTCGTCAATTTTGTTCCGTGCGAGGAATGTGGAACCAACATGGTTACCGGGGAGAGAATCCTCGTCGTTACGAACACGCTCGACCCAACAAAACAGAGAGTATTTTGCTCTGCGGGGTGCCAGCGGATAAAGTATGTAGAAACCATGGTTAAATATCGGTTTTAAGTGCGGGGCGTTGCGAAGAGCAGCGCCCTTTTATGTGCCCTTGACAAATTTCTGCGAGTGGAGTATTATTATCTAGCAAACAAAGAAACGTCGTCGAACTTCTAGAAAAGCAACAATACTAATTACAATCATGCAAGGAACTATCAAAACCCTTACGGATCGTGGATTCGGTTTTATCGCACGCGATGGCGAAGCGAAAGACCTTTTCTTCCACTCCAAGGAGTTGAATGGTGTAGCATTCGATGATCTTAAGGTTGGCGATGTCGTCACTTTCGAGGTCACCGAAGGCGAAAAAGGCCCGGCCGCGACGAACGTCAGCCGCGCATAGTCTTCACCAAAAAAACACCCGCGCCAATCCGGCGCGGGTGTTTTTTGTTTACATAATAATATAAGAGAAAAGAAAACGGCCCGCCAAACGGTGGCGGATCTCCTTTTCGCGAGGTTGCCCTGCAGACTTCACCATAAAACTCCGTCATGAAAAATGCAACCGACGTGATACAATGGAGTCATGGCCTCGTCACGTTCGGAATCATATTTTTCCATAGCGATGCTCCTGCTCGCGGCGGTACTCGTCGGATTGGTGTTCCTCCCCGAGTTGGATGCGATCGTGCTCGGCATAAGCGTCGCGATCCTCTTCCAGCCGTGGTATGCCGCCATCAAGCGATGGCTTCATGATCGGAGCGGCGCGGCGGCGGCGGTCATCGTCATCCTCGCGGTCGCGATCCTGCTCGTTCCATTGATATTTTTCGGACTACAGATGTTCGCCGAGGCGCAGGGATTATATCTGCAGATCGCTTCCGGTGGCGCGGTGCCGGGCGTTGAGTGGCTCCGTTCGGCGCTTCATGACCTGTTGCCGTCACTCAATATAAACCTCACGCCGTACGTCCAGCAGGTGCTCGGTCTTTTGCTTGGCGACATCGGGCCGATTTTCTCCGGCGTGCTCTCCGTCGTCGGGACGATCTTCCTTTCATTCTTCGCACTCTATTATTTCCTGAAGGACGGTTCCAAATTGCGCGTTGCGATCGTGGAGCGCGGGCCGTTGCCGGCGGCACATGCGGAAGAGGTGATGACGCGACTGCATGCCCGCGCGAGTTCGGTGATCCGCGGCTCTCTTGCGGTGGCGGCGCTGTATGGCTTGTTCACCGGCATCGGGTTTTTCATATTCGGACTACCGAGCGCGATCCTGTGGGGCGCGGTCACGATGGTCGCGTCGTTCATTCCGGGCATCGGCGTATTGCTGATCGTCGTGCCCGGCATCGTTTCGCTCTACCTTAGCGGGAACATCGTCGGTGCCATTGGCCTTGTGGCATGGACGTTCGTCATGTCGACGACGATAGAAGCGTATTTGCGCCCGCGACTTTTGGGCGGCAAGGAAAAAATCCATCCGATGCTGATGCTCTTCGCCGTGCTCGGCGGCCTTTCATTCTTCGGTCCGATCGGACTTCTGCTCGGTCCGCTCGCGCTCAGCTTGTTGCTGGCGCTGCTTGAGAATTATCCCTTATTCGATTTGGAGAGTTTGAACAAGAAGTGAGAGAGGATGCCGGCGACGAGAAGAATCAAGATGATGATGTCGGGGTTGGAGATGAATGATGACAGGCCGAGCACGGTGCCCCACAGGAACAGGTACCACACAAAATTGCCGGCAAGCGTCAGCAGGAAGGCCATATTGAACGGGAGGCCGATCCACGCGCCGATGAAGGTGTTTGCATAAGGAAAATCGATGACGCCAAGCATGGCCAGTGATAGCTTTTCGCCGTGCAAGCCGAGCGCCGATTTGCCTTTGTTAATCCATCGCTCTACCCAATGAAAGAAGCGCGTGCCATGGAATTTTTCCTGTGTGAATTTTCCAAGCATGTATCCCACGTACATATCGAGCGACGTGGTGCATATCCAGATGAGGTTGATCTCCCAGATCGGAAAATTTTTCTGGAGGGCGATGATAAAGACGATCGCGGTGGAGGCGAACTCTTGGGGGATCAATACGGCAGAGACAAGTATCCAGATCGGCATGTCATCATTGTAACAATGTTTTTATTATTTTGGCGCGAGCCGAGCGCGGTGATATAATATGCTCATGGCAAAGTTCAAAAATACCGCGGACAGTCCGGCGGGCATCCAGCCGGGCGAGACGATCGAGGTGGACGGCGTCACCTACGAACGGTTTCCCATCAAAGTGCCGCGACTGATCAAATTCGGAGAGGGCCTCGAAAGTACCGTCAACGAATTTGTGGAACCGCACTATAGAGAGGGGGACTGGCTTGCGATCTCGGAAAAGATACTTTCTATCTCTCAAAACTTGGTGCGGCACATCTCTACGGTAAAGGTGGGATGGCTCGCGCGCTTCATCACGCTCGGCGTCAAGAAACACAAGAACATGACGGCGTGGTCACGGCCGGAGAAGATGCAGGTGGCGATAGAGATCGTCGGCGCGCCGCGCATGATCCTCGCCGCGGGTGTGGGTGCGGTGGGAAAGCTGATAGGCAAGCGCGGTTGGTTCTGGATCGTCGCCGGCAGCCGTGTGTCCGAGATCGACGGCTTTATTCCGGAAGATATGTATCCGTATACGGAGTGGGGCGTTCTGCCGCCGCCGGATCCGCAGGGCGATTGTGAGCGCGTGGAGCGTGAGACGGGCATCCCGTGTGTGACGGCCGACGCGAACTATATTGACGTACAGGTGCTCGGCGTGAGCAAGGGCGTGGGATTGGATAAGAAGACCGTGCGTCGGATATTGCTCGACAATCCGCTGGGGCAGGGGAATAAAATGACGCCGTTCGTGCTCGTGCGGAAAGTGAAGTAATATATCAACACGATGAGTCTGCGAAGCACGATCAAAAAACATGTGGCGCTGCCGTGGCCTTTGCTCTATATATATCGCAAGGCCTACTACGCGCCGAAGGATATTCCCGCGGCGCTCGGATTTATTTTTAGCGAAACGAAATCGCCTACCACCTTCGGCGTGCGGCTCGCGCTTGTCGGAAAGTTTTATAAAATATCGTACTACGTTGATTGTCCGCACACCGAGCACGAGATGATCTCCATCACGCGGCAGATTTTAGATCTCGGCGCCGCGGTGCCGGGCGCGATTGCGGAAGCAGGTTCGTTCCATGGCGGGAGCACGACGAAGCTGAGCTTGGTGGCCGCGCTTTGCGACCGTCAGCTCGAGGTATTCGATTCGTTCGCGGGGATGCCCGCGAACAGCGAGGAGCACGGCAAGAGCATCTATGGCCGCGAGCACCATTTCCCGAAGGGCAGCCATGCGGTGCCCTTCGAAGAGGTGAAGAATAACGTCGCACGCTACGGCGACGCATCACGCGCACGATATCACAAAGGATTTTTCAGCGATACGATGCCGAGTTTCCATAAGTCGGTCGCTGCGGCGTGTGTGAACGTGGATCTCGTTCAATCCACGCGCGACTGCTATCACTATCTGTATCCGCTGCTTTCACCGGGTGGCATCATCATCTCGCAGGACGCGCACTTCCCATGGATCATCGAACTCTTTAATGACGACGCTTTTTGGGAAAAAGAGATCGGCATAAAAAAACCGGCGATGCCGGGACTCGGCACACTGAAGTTCGTGACGGTGAGGAAGGAGAGGTAATTAAAAGGCAGGTTGCCACGCCTGCTATCGTGTGTTAGTTTATGGACAGCGTGAAGGCGTAACTAAAAAAGGAGACACATGATCCCACCCTCTGAATCAGAAATGATCGAGACAAGAGACCGGGCTATTTCCCGGAGAAGGACTGATTACATCATTCGGAACCTTCCTTGGCTGACATCCCTTGAAATCCCTTCCTCGATCTACTGCCAGCCGTGGGCAAGGAAGGCCAACCTCGAACAGAACATGAACATTTGGTTGCTTGAGTACTACCGAATAGACAAGTTCTCCGGGAAAATGCCGGCAGCGCTTGGATGCTGTGAGGATCTCTTCCGCAGGGGCCTGTTGCAGAGCAACCCGGACATCTACGTTCCGAGTTCCGGCAATTTTGTGAAAGATTTCGCCGGGATACTGAAGGGCTATTGCTCTTCGAAAGTCTATGGAGTGCTTCCCGCAAGCATCCATGAGACGAAAATCAAACAGATAGAAAGCGCCGGAGTGATTTGCATAAGGACGCCCGCCGGTATGTCGGGGGTCAAGTATGCTTACCAACTGGCGGCGGAAGGTCCGAATCGCATCGTGATGTGCCAGTACATTGAGGATGCGACCATCCAGGGGTACGAACCGGCGATGAAGCATGTCGCAGCTGAAATGGAACGGCTTGGATTCGGCGACAAAGACGTGCTCATTGGCGGCGTGGTGGGTACGGGCGCAACGGTCACCGCGATGCGTCGGTATTTGCCGCGATTTGTCAGCGGGAATGTGGAAGTATTCGCAGTCGCTTCCCACTCGAAGAAGGAAAAGGTTCCCGCCAGTCGATCGCGCGAGGATTTCGAGGAACTCAGAGACATCTCCGGCCAACCAGGATTTATGTTCCGGCCGGAATGGGATGGGGTACTCAGCTATCCTCTCATCGAGACGGTGATGCTGGAGGAGGCTCGCGAGATGAATCGCGAACTGTACCGAATGCATTATTCCGTCGGGCCGACTGGGGCCCTGAACACCGCCGGACTTTTCCATCTCGCAAGATATCTATGCGAGAACGGGGGGATCGAGAAACTCAGGAATGTCATCCTTGTTTGGATGGATTCCTACTTGACCTACGACCTTAGCTGGATGCTCTAGCTCATGGCCGAGGATTCGGTGATTCTCTTGCCGTCGAACGCTCAACAAGCGTCCGGCGGCATTTTTATAATACGGATAGATTTATAGCACGTCGCCCATTGTTACTATTTCCATTAAAAACAGGTAAAATGAATGAACTATGAAACTCACGCAAAGCAGGGCTGGCCAGGTGAATAAGACGACCATGTGGTTCATTGTCGGATTCATCGTGATCGTCACGGCGGGCGTGATCATCGCGGGGGCATATTCGAGCGGCACGGCATCCAACAACGCGAGCAGCACGTTCGTCGCGACGGCCGCGCCGGCGATCACATCGGCCGATTGGACTGAGGGGAACCCGAACGCGAAGGTATCGCTCGTTGAATACGGCGATTTCGAGTGCCCGGCGTGCGGCGAATACTTCCCCGTTATGCAGCAGCTCCGCCAGAATTTCAGCAGCACGGTACTCTTTGTGTTCCGCAACTTCCCTCTTTACACCATTCACCCGTTCGCGGGGATCAGCGCGCAGGCTGCGGAGGCAGCGGGAATGGAAGGAGGCGGGGCAAAATATTGGGCGATGCATGATCTTTTGTATACGAAGCAGGCCGAGTGGTCTACCAATAGCGCCCTCCCTCCCGCGCAGGTCATGTCGCAATACTTTGACGGATACGCGCAATCAATCGGCCTCGACGTGAACACGTTTAACACCGACATCAACGCAACATCTGTCATGCAAAAAATTCAGAACGATGTGACGGGCGCCAATACTGCATCGATCGATCACACGCCGACCTTCTTTGTGAACCTCAAACAAATTCCGAATCCCGGCAGCCTTCAAGATTTTGAAAACACGCTGAACGCGGCAATCGCGTCATCAACAGCGGCGGCTACAACAAGCGCATCTTCCACGCAATAAAAATCCCCGCGATTGCCTCAATCGGCGTTCGGGGGGATCTGTTCTGCGAGAGATTCTTTTTGGTCGAAGAAACGAAGCCGATTTCCCGGATCGTGGCCGACCACGAATACGGGATGATCGCTCCCGATCCCGGTAGTGACCGCGAGCGTTTCTTTTTCCCACCGCGAATCGGACGGCAATAACTCGATCGCTCTGGAGCAGGCCATGGCATCCCATTGGTCAAGGAAGAGTGCTGCGATAGGGGCGCTCTTGCCGTCCGCATCTCCGCCCATGCTTAGGCAGGAAGCGATGAGAAGTTTCCCGCTGCCCTTGAGGGAAAATCCGCCGATGCCGTGAATGCCGTTCTGGGCGACCTTTGTCGCCTCGGCATTTTGGATCGACACTCCTCTGACCCAGAAGACTTCATTGTGAGTAGTGACCGCGTAGAACCGTTCAATCTGTTCTTGTTCCACTTATCTACCTCGCGCGGGGATTCCGCTACCAATAGGATTACATCAAAGGAATCGGTTCGTCAACAGAGATGACCGTTCGGCGAGGCGGTTTTATTTATTCTCCGGCGCGGATCTCCCGTTGGTGCGAGCGTTTCTTGATCGCTTCGCGCTTGTCGGATTTTTTACGCGTGCGACCAAGGCCGAGCTCCAGTTTTATCAAGCCGTGTTTAAGGTATGCGCGAAGGGGAACGAGGTGATGGGCTTTATCGATCAGCGCGCCCTGCACTTCTCTGATCTCATTCTTTGAAAGCAGGAGTCGCCGCGCACGATCTTCTTCGTAGTCCGGCGGCATGTTTCCCGCCTGATATGGAGGAATATGCGAGTTCACGAGCCACGCTTCTCCGCCGCGGATGATCACGTGAGCTCCCGCGACCTGAAGCCGGCCGCCTTTCGCGCTTTTCACTTCATGCCCTTTGAGCTCGATGCCGGCTTCGTATTTTTGTGATATCTCGTAGTCAAAGCCCGCCCGGCGATTTTCCGCTAAGATGTCCGTTCGCGTATCCATGGTTTCATTCTACATTAGTTGGAAAAACTTATCAGAAAAAAAGAGAGGCTCGGTGCCGATGGAATGAATCTGGCGCGGAGCCTCTTAAGGAGGTAAACTGTGAAAGAAAAGAGCTGTTGAAAATAAGGAGCGGGACGTTCCGAACGCGGCAAGATCCCGATCTGCGACTCGTGTTTCCACCCAGGAATCGCGATCAAGGGAATTGCCGGTGGTTTCCCGGGTATATGTGGGCGCCCCGGCTGTGGTGCGCGCTTCCCCGCAGAAGCGGAGGTTCATACCAGGGACCGAAGGGGTCCGGACGTCTACCGCTCCTGCCCGCACGATAGCATTTATTCATCTATACTGTCAATGACCACGGACATCATTTCGCTATTAAAAAAGATCTTCGGCGTGGACGCCGCAATCGATATTTCCGTTCCGGATGAGGAGCTTTTTGGACATTATTCTACGAATTTTGCTTTACGTCAGGCAAAGATAAAAGGTGTTCCACCCCTCGAGCTCGCAAAGGAATATGCGGCGCGGATCACTGCCGCGGCGCCCGTGGGATTTTTCCAAAAAGTGGAGGCGGCAGCGCCGGGATTCATCAATTTTTGGTTGAGCGATGCCACGATGCAGCGCGAGTTTGCAAAGCTCGCGGCGGATAAAAAATATGGCGCGGGAACTATCGGAAAAGGGAAGACGGTGATCGTGGAATATTCCCAGCCGAACATCGCAAAGAAGATGCACGTCGGTCACATGCGCACCACGATCATCGGCGCAGCGCTTGCGAACATCTTCGAGGCGTCCGGATATAAAGTGGTGCGGTGGAACTATCTCGGCGATTGGGGAACGCAGTTCGGCAAGCTCATCGCCGCATACAAAATGTGGGGCGACAAAAAGAGCGTGAAAAAAAATCCGATCGAAGAGTTGCAGCGGCTCTATGTGCGGTTCCATGAGGAAATGAAGTCGGATCCCGCGCTCGAGAAGCGCGGGCAGGAGGAATTCAAAAAATTGGAGGAAGGCGATCGCGAGAACCGGAAGCTATGGGAGTGGTTTAAGGAAGAATCGCTCGCGGAATTTATGAAGATGTACAAGATATTGGACGTCGATTTTGACGTGTGGATCGGCGAGGCGTTCTTTGAGCGCGAGATGAAGGAGACGGTAAAGGAACTGATGGAGAAGCATATCGCCGAGCGCAGCGAAGGCGCGGTGGTGGTGAAGCTCGAAGACGCCGGGTTACCGCCGGCGTTGATCCAGAAATCCGACGGCGCGAGCCTTTACCTCACGCGCGACATCGCGAACCTTCGCTACCGGCTTAAGAAATATAAACCGGCGAAGATATTATATGTGGTGGGCAATGAGCAGGCGCTCGCCTTTGAACAGCTCTTTGCGGTTGCGAAACTGCTGGGATGGGACAGCGCCGAATTAAAACATATAAAATATGGCCTGGTGCTGGGCGAGGGCGGGAAGAAACTTTCTACGCGCGAAGGCACCGCTCAGCTTTTGGAGGGCGTCATCGCCGAAGCGATCAGTAGGGCGCGGGAGGTGATCGAGAAAAAGAATCCCGACCTTACTCCGGCGGAAAAGGACGAGGTCGCGACGGCGGTAGCGCTCGGCGCGCTGCGCTACAACGATCTTAAGGAGAACCGCACCACGGATATCATCTTCAATTGGGAAAAAATGCTGGATTTTTCCGGCGATAGCGGACCATATCTGCAATATACCTATGCGCGCCTGAAAAGCATTTTGCGGAAGTCGGGCATGCGCGAGTCCGATCTGTACCCGTCGGGGGTGGATGTCTCGTCGCTTGAGCGCACGGCCGAGCTCGCACTTATGCGCAAGTTATTCGAATTTCCGGATGTCGTCGCGCGCGCAGGAGAGTTATATTCCACGAGCACGCTCGCGGTCTATCTCTACAAGCTTGCGGTGGTGGCGAACAAGTTCTACGAAACAACCCCGATCTTAAAGGATGATGATGCCGCGCGCCGCGCTGCACGCCTGTTGCTCGCCACCACTACGGCGCATATGCTGCAGAAAGGACTTGGGCTGCTGGGAATCAAGACGCTTGAGAAAATCTGAGGGTTTGGATAGTATGACCTTAGCCGGATCAGGCGCGAAAGGGGTGTTTTATGGGAATCGCAAGAAAGGTGTTTGATGATACAAAACCATCGATACGGCTCCTGTTCGGGCCCTCGGCGGATATAAGGGTGGAGGATGGCCACTATGTCGTCGGCGAGTTGCGCCTGCCGGAAGAGATGGTCGAAAAGATCTTCGCTCCGGGCGGCTTGTTGCTGAAGGCGGACTGTTCAATCGTCCCTCTTACCGTGTTCAATGAACGGGACGAGGAGTGTGTGATGATAGTGCGCGGACGTTTGTCGCTGCCGCCGACCGCGAACGTCATGATTCCTGGCAAGTTTCTGTACAAACTTACCAACCCGCACGAGACCTATCCGCAGAAATGGCAGTGACGATCCCGTAGAGCACATTGCTCCCTGCGGGATTTTTTTCTTTGAAAATCCCGCAAAACCTGTTATTTTAATAGGAATGGCTAAGAAAACTCCACATCATATGCCGCATTTTCTGGAGGGCGAGATAAAACTTCCCGAGATGGAAGAAAAAGTGCTCGCGTTCTGGGATGAGCATCATACGTTTGAAAAGAGCCTGGAACAGACGGCGGATGGCAAACCGTTCACATTCTATGATGGGCCGCCGTTCGCAACCGGTCTTCCGCACTACGGGCATCTTTTGGCATCCACGATAAAGGATGTCGTGCCGCGGTACCAGACGATGAATGGTCGCTTTGTGCGTCGCCGGTGGGGATGGGATTGTCATGGACTTCCGATTGAAGAGGTTGTTGAGCGCAAGCTCGGCATTTCCGGCAAGAAGCAGATCGAAGAGATCGGCATCAAGAAATTCAATGAGACATGCCGGAGCATGGTTCTTCAGTACGTTTCCGAATGGCGCCAGATGATCCGCCGCATCGCGCGGTGGGTGGATTTCGATGATTCGTATAAAACGCTCGACACCGATTTCATGGAATCGGTATGGTGGGGCTTCAAGCAGATGTTTGATAAGGATCTCATCTATGAAGGCCGCAAGGTGTTGCTCTATTGTCCGCGGTGCGAAACACCACTCTCCAACTTCGAGGTGGCGATGGATAACAGTTATAAAGATGTGACGGAGGAGTCGGTGACGGTGAAGTTCAAAGTGAAACCAGGACAAACGATTGGAAGTCATACGACAAAGCCTAGCGATAAAATCTATATTTTAGCATGGACGACAACACCATGGACGCTGCCTGGCAACGTCGCGCTCGCGGTTGGTGAGAAGATTCAATATCGCGCGGTGCAGAAGGACGGAGAGTACTTGATTGCGGCTGTTGATCGCTTGAAAGATCTGGAATTGGAGGGGCTGGATAGTATTCACGAACTGACCGGTGCGCAGATGGTTGGCTTGGAATATGAGCCTCTCTTTGATATTTCTGCGATGAAGGGTGAGAAATCCTATAAAGTATATCCGGCGGATTTCGTTACTACGGAAGACGGTACCGGTGTCGTTCACACCGCCGTCGTATATGGCGAAGAAGATTATAATCTCGGCGTGAAGGTTGGGTTGCCGGTGGTGCCGATGCTCGATGGGCGCGGTTTGTTCAATGATAAAGCGCCGGAGTTTTTGCGCGGTCAGTATTTTAAAAAAGCAGATAAGTTGGTGATTGCTGATTTGGAAGCGCGCGAACTTCTTTTTGAAAAAAAGAACATCACCCATTCCTATCCGCACTGCTGGCGCTGCGGAACAATGTTGTATTACAACGCGATCCCTGCGTGGTTTGTGAACGTGCAAAAGATCAAGCCGGGCCTGCTTAAGACGAACCAGGAAGAAATGAACTGGTTCCCGGATCATCTCAAAAACGGCCGTTACGCGAAGAGTGTGGAGGCGGCGCCCGATTGGAATATTTCACGAAACCGCTACTGGGGCAATCCGGTACCGGTGTGGAAGTGTGCCGGATGTGAGAGCGTCGAGGCGGTGGGAAGTATGGACGAGCTTTCGAAGAAAGCGGGCGGATCAAAAAACAACTACTTCGCCATGCGTCACGGCGAATCGGAGAACATCGTTTTCAAAATCGTTGATTCCGGAGATCAGAATTGTCATCTTACGCAGACCGGGAAAAAGGAGGTTGCGCATACGGCAAAACAGTTCAAAGAAAAGAAGATTGATATGATCTTTTCTTCGGACCTCTTGCGTACGAAGGAGTCGGCAGACATCATTGCGGAAGAGCTGGGGTTGCCGGTCCACCACGACAAACGCCTGCGGGAAGCGAATTTTGGTTCCTTTTCCGGTAAGCCGGTCGTGGATTATTTGAAGGTATTTCCCACGAATGAAAGCAGATTTACAAATCGCGCCGAGGAGGGGAGCGAATCCTTGATGGATGTTCGCACCCGCGTATGGGATTTTTTGCGGGAGATGGAGGTAAAGCATGAAGGAAAGAATATTTTGATCGTCAGTCATGAGGACACGATCTGGATGATTTCCCAGGCGGCGCTTGGGTGGAGCGAAAAAACAGCCGGAAGTAAAAAATGGGGGAACGGAGGTCTTTTCATCGGTCCTGCCGAGTTCGTTGAGTTTGGCGTGAAGAATATCCCGCGGAACGATTCCGGCGAGGCGGATCTGCATCGGCCGTACATCGACGACATCACATTCCCGTGCGCGAAGTGCGGCGGCGTGATGAAACGCACGCCGGAGATCTTCGATTCGTGGATCGAGGCGGGCTCGATGCCGTTCGCGGAATATCACTATCCGTTCGAGAACAAGGAGGAATTCAAAAAGCATTTTCCGGCGCAGTTCGTGGCGGAATACATCGCGCAGACGCGCGCGTGGTTCTATCTTTCCCACGTTGTGTCATACATCCTGTTCGGCCACGCGCCGTTCGAGAATGTGGTGACGACGGGAACGATCCTGGCCGAGGACGGTTCCAAAATGAGCAAGTCGAAGAACAATTTCCCCGACCCGAAGTTGCTTATCGATAAATATGGCGCCGACAGTTTGCGCTTCTACCTGATGAATTCCGTCGTGATGCAGGCCGATAATTTAAATTTCTCCGAGAAGGGGGTGGAGGGCGTGTATCGGAAGGTGGGATTGTTGCTCACCAACGTATACAAATATTTCGCAACGTATCGCGGGGAGGTCGCGGGCGTCATCGACGGCGTCGAGAATGTTGCCGGTGAAGAAAATATTCTCGATCAGTGGATCACGGCGCGCACCGAGGAATTGGTGGATACGGTGACGCGCGCGCTTGACACATACGACACCGTCCACGCCACGCGAGCGATCCAGGAATACATAGACGATCTCTCAACGTGGTATCTGCGTCGCTCGCGTAAGCGGAAGGATGCCGCGTTCTTTAAAACCATGCAGGCATCGCTACTGACCACAAGCCGCGTACTCGCCCCGTTCATGCCGTTCCTCGCGGAGGCGATTTATCTGGAGCTTGCATCTGCCGACGGCGCCGGCTCGGTGCACCTGGAAGAGTGGCCGAAGACGGAATTCTCGCTGGGCGGAAAGGAACGGAAGGAGTTGATGGAAAATATGGCAGAGATCCGGCGCGTGGCCAGCCTTGGCCTTGCGGCGCGCGCGGAGGCAAAGATCAAGGTGCGCCAGCCACTCGCGGAACTGACCGTTCGCGGCGCAGAGGCGGCGATCCGCGATGAACGCCTTCTCGCCATATTAAAGAGCGAGGTCAATGTAAAAGAGATCGTTTTTACACCGGAGCTTACGAATGAGGTTGAGCTTGATGTCGTGATAACACCCGCATTACGCGAAGAAGGCTTGGTGCGCGAGGTCGCGCGCATGTTTCAGGAGTTGCGTCAGAAGGCCGGCCTTGAACCGAAAGATAGGATCGTCGCGATGATGGAGCTGCCGGAAAAAATAATGCAGGTGATCGATAAGAACGAGAAATCGTTCCTGCTGGATATCGGCGCGACCGCCGTGGAATTCGGGCGGTCCGAAAAGTTCGCTGCAGAAGAAGTGGCCAAGTTTGAGGGGCAGGATGTTTGGGTGGCAATACGGAAGGCTTAGTAGCCTACCCTCTTTTTCACCTCGGTCATCTTTTTTGCGGCAACGGTGCTCGCCTTTTTTGATCCCGCCGCCAATATCCTTCTAAGGGACGCGGGATTCGCGAGCAACTTTTTCTTTGTCACGCGGAATTTTGAGAAGTGTTCGGCAATGAGTTCCGCAAGCGAAGCTTTCAGCTCGGAATATTTCTTACCCTCGAACGATACCGCGACGGCTCCCGGATCCTTGCCGGCGAACGCGCCGTATATCTCCAAGAGATTTGCGAGTCCCGGCTTCTGTTCGGCGTCATAGGATATTTCCGTTCCGGAATCCGTCACCGCGCGCGCGAGCTTTTGCCGGATTTCTTCCGGTGAGTCATCCAAGAACAGGCATCCTTCCGGATCCGACTTGGACATCTTTTTATCCGGATGTTTGAGGTTCATCACGCGCGGCGTCTGGGTGAGCGATCCTTTTGGCTCGATGAACGTGTCGCCGAAGCGCGCGTTGAACTTGCGGGCGACCGTGCGCGCGAGTTCCAAGTGTTGCAGCTGATCTTCGCCGACCGGGATGAACTTTGCATCATAGAGAATGATATCCGCCGCCATGAGTACGGGATAATCAAAAAGCCCCGCATTCACGTTTGCCGCTTGCCGGGACGCCTTGTCTTTGTATTGCGTCATGCGTTCCAATTCACCCATCGGTGTCACGGTGTTCAGGATCCATGCGAGCTGGCTGTGCGCCGGAATCTGCGATTGCTGATAGATGACGGATTTTTTGGGATCGAGTCCGATGGCAAGGTAGTCGGCGGCGAGATTCACGATGTTCTCGCTGAACGCTTTTGGCGCCGGACCTTCCGTGAGCGCGTGAAGATCGGCGATAAAGAAGTAGCATCGGTAATCGCCCGAGTTTTGCAGGTCCACAAAGTTTTTGAGCGCCCCAAGATAATTGCCGATATGCAATCGCCCCGTCGGCTGCATGCCGGAAACAAGGATCGGTTTCATAGAAGTATTATATCACGGGCTGCCGGAGGTGTCTGAATGTCGTTTGCGCCCCGTGCTATAATCACGATGATATTAATTCAGGGCGAACATGAAAGAATTTTTAAAGAAGGAGATTCCGCTTTGGGTCGTTGTTTTGGTGTTGGGATTGGTTGCTGCGGCCACGAGTGCCGTATTCTTTGAGTTTCGCCAGGTCGTCTACAACGATTCGTTCGCCCTGTCCGCCACCGACGGCCAGTCGACGCCGTATATCTACGGAAGCTGGCCGGCGCTGAGCAATGAGAATTTTTACGATAAGGTGTTGGGCGAACTCATCGCGCAGAAAACGACCTTCATCAGTGCGAATCTTTCGACGATGCAGCTTCAATATTACGTGAACGGGAGTGTCGCGAAAACATTTACCATCCTTGCGAAAGGGAAACCCGATTCCTGGTGGGAGACGCCGACGGGGTTATATAAAGTGCAGGAAAAAATCCCATCCGATTTTTCCAATTTTGCCCACGTGTATAGCCCATGGGCGCTCGATTTTCAGGGAAACTTCCTTATCCACGGATGGCCGTACTATCCGGGCGGCACACCGGTGGGATCGACCTATTCCGGTGGCTGCGTCCGTCTTTCTACACCCGACGCAAAGACGCTCTATGATATGGTGAGCGTCGGCACGCCGGTGCTCGTTTCAAGTGCCGACTTTCAGCTGGATGATTTTCACGAACAACTTCAGGGACCCTCCGTCTCCGCATCAAGCTATCTCGCGATCGATATGAAGAGCAATTTCGTCCTTGCCGAGAAGGACCCCGATAAGCAAATGTCGATCGCATCACTCACGAAGCTGATGACCGCGCTCGTTGCCATCGAATATGTGAATATAGAAAAGACCATCACCATCACGCCGGATATGATAGTGAAAACATCGGTCCCGCGGCTCACGGTCGGGGAACAGCTTTCGCTTTATGATCTTTTACAGCCGTTGCTCAAGGAATCTTCAAATGAGGCCGCAACCGCGATCGCCGACTTTCTCGGTCCAAAATATTTTGTGAGCCTGATGAATCAAACCGCCCAGTCCATCGGAATGACGAATACGCATTTCGTCGATCCGTCCGGAAGCGACTGGGGCAATGTTTCGACCGCACGCGATATGTCCCTCCTCGCGCAGTATCTCTATAACAATAGGAGTTTTGTCTTGAAAATGACGACGAACAATACGGATCCTAATGCGTATGGACCAAGTGCTTTTACCAATCTTCAAAACTTCAACGTGTTCGCGGACGATCCTGATTTTGTCGGCGGGAAGGTCGGTATCAACGGCGGCGCAAGCGATACCATTTTATCGGTGTTCAACGAACCCGTCGCCATTTCAGCGAAAGAAGCCTCCACCACTACTACCGCCACCACTTCCGCCGAAAGTACGGATAGACCCGTCATGTTCGTCATTCTTGGCTCTGATAATTACACCGCCGACGCGGAGAATTTACTTTCGTGGATCAAAACGACGTACGGTCCGGGCTCTGCTATATCTCAATAACCACCGGCAGGATCATCGGCCGGCGCTTGGTTTTTGTGTACAGGTATTGGCCGACCTGGTCACGCAAAAGCGTCTTCACGTAATCCGGTTCCACTTCGCGGAAGTTCGGGATACGTGTCATGAGGCCGCGGATGCGTTTGCGAATCTCATCCAGGATCTCCTGGTTGTCCTTTAGGTAGATGAATCCACGCGAGATGATGTCCGGGTTCTTAAGTAGGCGCCCCTTGTCGCGATCAACCGTGAGAATGATGACGAGCATGCCTTCCGCGGCGAGCGCCCGGCGGTCGCGCAAAACAACTTCCTCAACATCACCGACGCCGAGGCCGTCTACCATTACGTAGTAGGCAGGCACCTCTTCTTTGGTGACCCTGAAGGTGTCCTTTGTGAGTTCGGCCACTTGGCCGTTGTCCATCAGTCGCACGTTATCTTTTAGCACGCCGGCATCGCGCGCAGTCATGCCGTTTGCGGCGCGCATGAAGTAGTAGCCGTGTACCGGCATGAGGAACTTCGGCTTGAGGAGTTCGATCACGAGCTTGATATCGCCTTTCGGCGCATGGCCGGAAGAGTGGATGTCCACGAGCGCGGAATGGAACACGATCGCGCCCTGACGCGCCAAGTTGTCCTTGACGGTCTGCACGCTGCGCTCGTTGCCCGGAATGACGGATGACGAGAGCACGAACGTATCGCCCGGTTTGATCTTGATATGGCGGTGTTCGCCGTTGATAATCTTCATGAGGCCGGCGTTCGATTCGCCCTGCGCGCCGGTGGAAAGGATCATCACTTTGTCATCCTTGAACTTGCTGACCTCCTCCACGGAGATGAGCGTACCCTCCTTGGCTTTTACGAAGCCGAGGTTTTGGGCGATCTGGATGTTCGTCTTCATGGAATAGCCGTTCAACGCGACCTTCCGACCAAGCTTCTCGGCGATCTTGATGATCTCCGCGATGCGCGTGATGAGCGAGGAAAACGTGGCGACCACAATGCGGCCTTCAGCGGCCCGGAAAATCTCCTCGAGATTCCTCTCTACGGTCTTTTCCGAGACCGAGTGGCCCGGCTTTTCGGCGTTCGTGCTGTCCACCATGAATGTATGGACGCCCATCTTGCCGAGCCTCTCGAATTCCTCAAGGCCGTGCGGGTTACCCTCGTCGTCGTAGTCCAAGCGGAAGTCCGCGAAGTGGACGATGTTGCCGACGGGCGTCTTCATCATCACGCCGGTCGTTTCCGGAATCGTGTGCGGCACGCCGAAGAATAACGCGGTGAAGTTGTTAGAGAGTTTCATTTCATCGCCCTCCTTGACGATCTGGATGTTCATCTTCGGTGAGTTCGGGAAGTCATCCGCGCGACGTTCGATGATCGCTTTTGTGATGGACGTCGCGTAGATCGGGGGATTGCCGAGCCGGGCGAGCACATGCGGCAGCGCGCCGATGTGATCGTAGTGGCCGTGCGTCAGAATGATGGCGGCAATGTTCTGTTTTTTCTTTTCGAGATATTCCACGTTCGGGATGATGTAATCAATGCCCGGCGTCTCATCTTCGGGGAACTGAAGTCCCATATCGATGATCACGATCTCATTTTTGTACTCTAGGAACGAGCAGTTGCGCCCGACCTCTTCAAGACCGCCGAGTGGTACGAGGCGCAATGCCTCGGGATTCGCTTTTTCGTTCGGGTCACGTGCTACCTGTGGCTTCGGACCCATCTTTGAATTTTGCGGATGCGTGCCGGCGGCGCGCGGCGCACCGGGACCGTGCCGGTATTCGCGCCGGGCATCGCGCTCCTGCTTGGTGCCGCCGCCTCCGTCACCATCGTGGCGTTGGGGATGCTGTCCGGGCCGTGCGGGAGACTGCCCCGGGCGCGGTGCGGGACGTTGTGTTGGCCGTGCGGACGGCGCGGGCGCTATATGCGGTGCCCCCGGCCTGTTCGGCGGCATCGGCGCGCGCGGCCGGATTTCCGGCGGTTTTATGCGCGGGCGTTCTTTTGAAGCGGGCGCTTGGTTCGTATTTTCGTTTTTCTTTATCATGTTTATGTTGCTGCTTAATTTATTTATTGCTATTTGGTTTCTGCTATCTGCTTTTTAATTTTTTCCGCTATTTCCGCCAGCTCTTCCGCGGGCATCGCATGCGCCCTACTTGAATCGAGATCGTGCGATTCATTGATCGGCACAAGATGCAGGTGGGTGTGGGGGACCCCGAACCCCTCAACCACGATGCCGACACGTACGGAGCTCATTGCTTTTTGCAGCGGCGTCGACAACGCCTTTGCTGTGTTAAATATTTCTTCATAAAGACCGTCCGGCATATCAAAAATATTCTCGATATGTTCTTTAGGAATTATTAAAAGGTGTCCGGGATTGACGGGACGCATATCCAAAAACGCGAGAAAGCGGTCACTTTCCCATACGTTGTAGTGAAGGATCTCCTTCGAGATTATTTTGCAGAAAATGCAATCAGCCATGCGGTTTGTCTAAGGTATATGTGCTGGAGAGGGGAGTCGAACCCCTATGATCTTGCGATCGCTGGCACCTGAAGCCAGTGCGTCTGCCAATTCCGCCACCCCAGCACTTCTTAAAGGAGGGTCGTCTTAGTGCATACACTATAGCACGTCCACCCTACGAAAGTCAACTACTTGAGCACCCGGGCGGTGTTCAAGTACCAGCTTTCTATCTCCCGGAACCGGTCCGAAGGATCGGTGAGGAGATTCGTCGTGATGCCTTGTACGTTGTTGTTTGTGACGTATACGTAATCGGGAGAGTACAGGAAGATGGCGGGATAGCCCGCGGCGATGTCCGCCTGCGCGGATGCGAGTTCCTGCGAGGTGGAGGCGCTGACCGGGTTCTGTCGTGCCTTTTCAATGAGCGAGTTCACTGCGGTGCTGTTATAGAGCGAGAGGTTGAGCCCCGGCGCGAAATCCTGCGACGAATCCCAGAACGAATAGAGGTCCGAGCTCGGGCCGAGTACGTTGCCGAAGAGCAGGGATTCATAATTTCGCGCCGGGATCAAGTTATTCACGATATCGTCCGAGGAATCGGGGATCACATTCACCTGTACGCCGATTGTTTGCCACGCGGTTTGGAGATAGCTCGCGGTCTTTGCGAGAAAGTCGATCTGCGGCACCGTCAGGTTCACAACGAGCGGAATCGTGGCGCCATTGATCACTTTGGAGCGGAACGTGCTGGAACCCGTGATCGTCCAGCCGGCGTTATCAAGCAGGCTTTCGGCGAAGACGGCAGATGACGTCGTTGGCGCGATCGCACTGTAATACTGCGCGCCCTGCGGAATGGGGCCATGCTCCGGCGTGCCGTTGCCGCCGAGCGTGGCGGAAACAAGCTGCGCCCGATCTACGGCGGCGGAGAGCGCCTCGCGCACTACAGGATCCTGCAAGCCGAGGTTCACACTCTGATTAAAAAACACGGCGTAGTATGCGGACGTGGGCCACATGACGGTGTTGTCCGGGCGCGTGATCTCCGCGATATCCTCCGGCGAGACATTGCCGAATCCGTCGATCGTCCCATTGTTGAAATTCTGCACCAGCGTATTTTCGTCGTTGAAGAAATCAACATCGAAATTTTGGATGAGAGGATGCGCCTCTACCGTCCCGTTCCACGCGGCCAGTTGATAGGAAGAAATGAACCCATCGCTGTTCTTATTATATGAAACGAACTGATATGGGCCGCTGCCGACCGGCTTCAGGTTGTAATCGGAGAGGTGCCAGTTTCCCGGCGGCGTTTCCGCGTAAAGATGCTTCGGTAATATATAAAGATTATTGAGCGTATCGCCGAAGAACGAATAAGGATTGGTAAGAGTGAATTCCACTTCTAGCTCGCTCGCTCGCGTCGCCGTCACTCCCTGCCAGCTCTCTAAAAGCGGGGAATGCGCATCGGGATCCTGTATGGATTGCACGGTGAAGACGACGTCATCGCTCGTGAGTTGTTGTCCATCCTGCCAGGTAAGGCCCTGTTTCAATCGCACATCCCACGTCTTGAGGTCGGCGGAAGGGGTGATGCTGTCGGAGATGTCCGAGAGGTTGCTGTAGACCATCTTTACGAGATCAAGGTCCGTCTGCGAGGATGCGATGACGGGATTGATGTATTCCGGCTGGCCAAGCATGCCTTCCGTGTATTCTCCGCCTGCTGCGGGGACGGCTTTGGTCGTCGTCGCGATCACGAATCCGATGACGACCGCAAAACTTACGACCGTTCCCGCGAGGGCGAGAACGAACGTGATGCGTTCTTTTTTAGTGAGCGCGGCAAAGACCTTTTTGAACCACATGTAAAAATTTTAGTGCGTCTGAATGAAAAGCTGATATACCGCAAGCGCTACGAATGCCACCGAGAGGACGATCGTGGCATAGAACACCATCTTCTCCATGCCGCGCCGCGCTTGGTAGTATCCTTCGCCGCTGCCACCCATAAGGCCGGACATGCCGGAAGACCGCTCCTGCAAAAGGATGAGCGTGATGATGAGCACGGAAAGGATGATCTGTATGATGGCGATGGTCATAATGCGAGGTGGATGATGAAGTTGATGATGCTTACGATAAGGGTCGCGAAGAAGAGGGCGGGAATGCTCTGTATAATAATACTTCCATGGAGGAAGTCAATGTGGTCGGCGACGATAGGGAGAATATAGAGGATGATCGCATTCACGACGAGGACGCCGAGTCCGAGCGTAAGGATGATGACCGGGCCGAGCACAAGCGTGAGGATAGGCTTCAGAAGGAAGTTAAGCACGGCGAACACGAGCGCGATGAGCACGAGGGTGATCCAATTGCCGCTCAATACGAAGCCGGGAACCCATAAGTATGCCATCCACAACGCGAGTGCGTTGCCCCCCACTATTATTGCGAGACGCGCGAGCCAATGCATTGTTCTATTATAGCACTCCCTTCCTAGATCAGTCCGCCGAGCAGGCTTGTCCCTCCCATGTCCTCCGGTTTTTGGATTCCCATCAACGCGAGGATGGTAGGGGAAACATCGGCGAGCGAACCGAGCGTCTCGGTGGTGAGGTGGTCGCCGTTGATGAATTTTCTCCCCTTGAGTTCCTGGACCACGAGATACAGCGGCACGGGACTCGGATCATGGGAACTCTCGGGCATGCCGGTCGTCTCATCGATCATCACCTCTATATTTCCGTGGTCGGCGGTGATGAAGAGGAGCGTGTCGGGATTTTCCGCGGCCTTCACCACACGCGCGATCTGTGCGTCGAGCACGCGCACCGCTTCCATTCCGGCATTGAAGTCGGCGGTGTGTCCGATCGTGTCGGCATTCGCGTAGTTGACGAGGATGAAGTCGAACCCTTTGCTCTCTATCGCTTCCACGAGGCGGTCGGTGATCGCGGATGCCATCATTTCGGGATGCTGTTCGGGATGAGGGCTCGTATTTGATGGCACGAGTGTGCGGTATTCCCCTTTATACGGTTCCTCGCGGAGTCCGTTGAAGAAATAGGTGACGTGTGCGTACTTGTAGCTTTCGGCGAGGCGTAATTGCACCATTCCGGCGTCGCTGAACACTCTGCCAATTGGATATTCCACGTTGTCCGGAGGGAATATGACGGGTACGTCGAATGCGTCGTCGTAATGGCTGAGCGTCGCGATATAAAGATTGTTGAACGTCGCCCTCGGGAAGTGATCAAAATCTTTTGTGATGAACGATGACGCCAGCTGACGGATGCTGTCCTCGCGGTAATTGAAGAATACGAGCGCGTCGCCATCCTGTATCTTCCGGTCATCGGAAAAGCGGAGAGGGGGAAGATATTCTTCCGTCGATCCCTGTTTGTACATCGCCTCGATTGCGGGCGTCGGATCGTCCACGAGCGTACCGCCTTTCCCGATCATCGTGTCGTATGCCGCTTGCGTCAAACGCCAATTGCCGTTGCGGTCCATCGCGTAATAGCGGCCGATGAGGCTCGCAATCTGTTCCTTCGGCACTTCTTTCAGAAATGGTTCCACGGTATGGGGCGAGCTGTCCTCGCCATCCGCGAAAAGATGCAGGTTGATCTTGGTCACTTTCTCCATCTCCGCCATTTTGAGGAGCGCGTGCAGGTGATCGAGCGACGCGTGGATGTTCGCCTTTGTGAGCAGTCCCGCAAAGTTGATCGTGGAATTATTGTCGCGCGCGTGCGCGAACGCGGCCTTTAACACAGGGTTCTCAAAGAACGTTCCGTCGCGGATGGCCATCGTGATCTTCGGGAAATACTGATAGACGACCTTGCCGGCGCCGAGCGTGAGGTGTCCTACCTCGCTGTTGCCGATCTCGCCCCACGGAAGTCCGACGGCGATGCCCGATGCTTGTAGGCTTGTGACGGGATAATTTTGCCCGAGCCATTCGAACGTTGTCGGCTTTGCCATGAACACCGGATTTGTATAGTTGTCCTTTCCAATGCCCCATCCATCGAGCACCACCAACACTGCGGTTTTCTTTGCCATTACTCCATTTTAGATGAAACTACGGGTTTGGCATAGGCAGGGCATTCCCCGCGCACAAAACAAAAGACCCGTTCCCGGGTCTTTTGCAGATTCAAACATAATGCTGAATGATCTAGGCTGACACCTTTAACTATAGTAACAATTCAAAAGGGTCTGTCAAAAAACTTTTAATCTTTATTTAATATGTTTTTTGGCATCTCTGCGCGGGGTGCGGGGACTTGCGCCCCGTGAATCTTAGGTGTCAACCTAGATCCAGCACTATGCCACCCCCCCCGGGGGATTTTATAAAATAGTCCATTAAAACTATCTAAAGCCGCCCAAAGCCATTTCGGCTCTTTTCCTTGACCGAAAGCCCCGTTTTGAGCTATCATAAAGGCAATTAAAAAGTCCTTAAATTATGAACCTTTCGGGAATTAACTATCAATATGGAAATAACATACGTGGCGCTCGGCGCAGTGGTGTTTTTGGCGGTGGGAGGAGCGGCGGGATATCTCGCGCGCAGATATTCGGGGGCAAATAAGCTCGCAGAGGCGGAAACAAAGGCAAAAGAGATCGTTTTGGAGGCAAAAGAGAAAGCTGCTTCGCTTTTGGTTGAGCTGAAGAATGAAGAAAAGGATCGTCGCAAGGAGATCGACGCGCTTGAGGCGCGTGTTTTGCATCGCGAGGAGACGTTGGATAAAAAGTTGACCGATCTTTCCGCGGAGGAAGGCAAGCTTCGCACGCGTGAGGAGAGTGCGAAAGCGAAAGAAGAGATGGTTTCCAAAAAAGAAAACGAGATAGAATCCCGCATAGAAAAGATAGGTGCGCTTTCTATGGCAGAGGCAAAAGAAGAAATCATGCGCCGCGCAAAAGAGGACCGCTCGAATGACCTCGCGCAGTCCATTCAGAAGATCGATCGCGAAAATCGTGAAGAGGTGGAGAAGCGCGCCAACGATATCATCACGATCGCGCTTCAGCGCTATGCACGTTCGCACGTTGCGGAAATGACGACGACGATATTCCATTTGGAAGACGAGGAGCTCAAGGGCAAGATCATCGGCCGCGAGGGCCGTAATATCAGGGCTTTGGAGCGTGCCACTGGCGTGGAATTCATCATCGATGAGGCGCCGGATGGGATCATCATTTCATCCTTCGACCCGTTCCGCCGCGAGGTTGCCCGGCTCGCGCTTGAAAGACTCGTGAAAGACGGACGCATCCAGCCGGCGAAGATCGAGGAGAGCGTGGAGACGGCGAAGGCCGATCTCCAGAAGCGCACACAAGAGATCGGCGAGAACGCCGCGCAGGATCTCGGCGTGTTCGATCTTCCGAAGGAGCTTCTTCAAATGATCGGCCGCCTGCACTTCCGCACGAGCTACGGTCAGAACGTGTTGGTGCACTCGGTGGAAATGGCATACATCGCGGAAATGATGGCACGTGAACTCGGCTTGAATGCGGAAGTGGCAAAGAAAGGCGCGTTGCTACACGACATCGGCAAGGCGATCGACCACGAGGTGGAAGGAACGCATGTGGAGCTCGGCATGAAACTGTTGCGCAAATATAATATAGACGAGCGCGTCATAGAGGCGATGCAGTCGCACCACGACGATTATCCGTACGCACGTCCGGAGGCATATGTGGTGACGGCTGCCGACGTCCTTTCTGCCGCACGACCGGGTGCCCGGCGTGGAACGCTTGAAAACTACGTAAAGCGCCTCGCGGACCTGGAGAAGATCGCGGGAGAGTTTACGGGGGTCAAGAGCGCATATGCGATCGCGGCCGGCCGCGAGCTCCGGGTCTTCGTGGTTCCCGAGAAGGTGGATGACTTTCGTGCGCTCGAGTTGGCCCGCGAGATTGCGAACAAGATACAATCCGAGCTAAAATACCCCGGTGAGATAAAAGTGAACGTGATCCGCGAGATGCGGGCTGTGGAATACGCCCGGTAGACGCGGCATAGAAAAAGCACTACTATGATATAATTATTCAACATGATTACCGATACCATCTTTAGCCACCCCGTTTCCGCAGCCGTCATCGCAGCATTCTTGCTCGTGGGAGTCATCGGAAAATTAATGAAGTTTTCTTTCGAGCGGATCGCAAAGTGGTATCTCTATATCTCCATTTTTTCGATCATTATCGTAATGAATTCCATATTCTTCCCCTTCATCGGCGGGAAGGATTGGTTCTTTAGATTTGCCATAGAGCTTGCTCTTTCGTGCATGGTGCTTTGGTGGGCATTCGAGGCGAATAAGGGCGATGCAAAAAAACGTATCGTCGCGCTCTTTAAAAAGCCACTTGTCATCGTTGTTACCGTCTTTGCGGCTGTTTTCGAATTGGCAACCATTTTCTCGTACAATTTCCAAGCGGCATTCTGGTCAAACTATGAACGTGGCGAGGGCGGTTTCCAGATGCTCCATTATTATCTTTTTTTCCTGCTCCTCGTGCTCATCTTTACCGACGAAAAGGAGTGGAAGAACTTTTTCCGCTTCTCGCTCGTTTCGGCGGTTCTTATGATCCTCTATGGTGTTGCCGGAAATTTTTCCGTGCCAGGATTCATCGGACCCTACGCTGGCGTGACTGTGCCGACCGGCTGGTGGAATCAGCTCATCCAAGGGCGCTTCGAGGGATCGCTCGGTAACCCGGCATACGTTGATCCGTATCTTATCTTCTCCATGTTCTTTGCGGCATATCTTTGGATCGCAAGCAAGATCGAGGGCAAGCTTACCACATTGAAGTCGTGGGGGTACGGCATCCTTATCGCCGCCTTCCTGTTCTTCTTCGTCCTTGGCCAGACGCGTGGCGCGTTCCTCGGTCTCGCGGCGGGGATATTCGTCCTGTTCTTATACATGATCTTTTCGAACAAAGGGAAGCTTCGTAAGTGGGGCGCCATCGCGCTCGGTATCATGATCGTCCTCGGACTCGGTCTTTATGCAGTGAGGAACAATCCGATCGTGCAAAAACTTCCCGAAGGAAGGTTGCTGCAGATCAGCCTTTCCGATGCCACCGCGCAGACCCGCTTTTGGGTGTGGGGCGAGGCGTGGCAGGGATTCCTTGAGCGTCCGGTGCTCGGCTGGGGTCCGGAAAATTTCACCCCGGTATTCGACAAGTTCTTCAATCCGAACTTCTATGTGCCCGGACAAAATACGCAGACATGGTTCGATCGGGCGCACAGCGTGTTCTTCGATTATCTGACGGAAACGGGAGCCCTCGGATTGCTCAGCTATCTCGCGATATTCGTCGTGCTCTACTGGGAGTTCTTCAAAAATGCGCATAAGAATGCTCCTTCGCAACTGCAGAAGGGAATGATCGTGGCGCTCCCGGTCGCGTATCTTGTGCAAGGCGTCGCGATATTCGACGTGTTCCCGATGTACGTCAGCCTGTTCGGTTTCCTCGCATTCGCCGCATATTATTTCTCGGTCCATAAAAAAGTCAAAGCGTAATATTCACATCCATGGAAGACCGAACATACCACAGAGTAGTAGCAGTGATCATCGTAGCGGCCATCTTGGGCATCGCTCTTTACGGTTCATATCTGCCCATGCGAAAGGCGCAGATGTTCATCGCTACGCTGCAGGGATTGCAGACGCAGCAGGGCCAGGCAACCTCACTGCAGGATCTTGAGAACAAGCTTTCCACTCCACTTGATTACCCGTCGCCGATCGGACAGGAGGAATTGGTGCGCAATATGGCGAACAGCGTGCTCTCGTTCGTTCAGCAGGGCGGCGACGCAACTTCCACCGCGGCGCTCATCAGTTTCCTTGATAGTTACTATGACCCGATCCTCAACGCGGGGAAGGGAATGAGCTTCAGCCAAGACCTCTATCTTGAAGGCGCCGTAAACGAGATCGCGTTCGCCCAGACCGGCAATCCTACATATCTCATCGCCGCGCAAAAATGGTATCAGGAAGGCGTAACGCTCGGCCCCAACAGGCCACAGTCATTATATGGACTTTTTGATGTCTATCGCGCCGAAAGCGATGCATCCGGCACGATCGCCGTCGGTACCACTATTCTGCACAACTGGCCGACCGATACGAACGTCCAGCAGGCAATGGCGGTTTTCAGCGCAATGGTTTCAAGCACGCCGACCTCTACAAAGAAATAATAATTTCAGCCAGTATGGATCAGGGAGCGGTTCAAAAAACAGCGTTGGTATGCGGGGCGGGCGGTTTCATCGGTTCGCATATGGTCTCGCGTTTAAAGAGCGAGGGGTATTGGGTGCGCGGGGCGGACTGGAAAGAATATGAATTCGGGAAAACCGCCGCAGATGATTTCATCACCGGGGATCTTTCCGACCAGGAGGTGGTCAAGAAGGTGTTTGATCGTCCGTTCGATGAGGTGTACCAATTCGCGGCGGACATGGGCGGCGCAGGGTTCGTTTTCACGGGAGATCATGACGCGGAGATATTGCTTACGTCGGGCGCGATCAACATCAATATTTTAAAGATCGGACTTGCGACGAAGAATTTGAAGAAAATATTCTATTCGTCCTCGGCTTGTATGTATCCGGCGTATAACCAGGAAGATCCGGAGAACCCAAAGTGTTCCGAGGAATCGGCTTATCCCGCCGCCCCCGACAGTGAGTACGGATGGGAAAAACTCTTCAGTGAGCACCTCTATCTTGCCGCGCACAAAAACTACGGCTTGGAAGTGCGCATTGCGCGATTCCATAATATTTTTGGTCCGGAGGGATCTTGGACGGGGGGGAGAGAGAAGGCTCCGGCAGCAATGTCACGTAAAGTGATCGAGACGCCGGATGGCGGCGAGATGGAGATGTGGGGCGATGGAAAACAGACCCGCTCCTTCCTGTATGTTGATGAATGTGTCGAGGGTGTCCGCCGCTTGATGCGGTCCGACTTCACCGGGCCGGTCAACATCGGTTCCGAAGAGATGATCACAATCAACGGGCTTGCGGAGATGGCGATGCGGATCGGCGGGAAGAAGCTCTCGGTCAAGCATATCGACGGGCCGCTCGGCGTACGTGGCAGGAATTCCGACAACAAGCTCATCAAAGAGAAGCTCGGCTGGGCGCCAAGTATGAAGCTGGAAGACGGCATGCGGCTCACCTATGCGTGGATCAAGGAGCAGGCGGAAAAAGCCGGAACGGCGAAATAACACCGCCATGGTGACGGTTTTCTTGCGCGGCGGGTTGGGAAACCAGATGTTCCAGTATGCGGCGGGGCTCGCGGTGGCCAAGAAGAACAATACGGACCTCGTCTTGGACACGGTTTTTTTGAATGATCGCTTTCCGCGTCCGCACTTCACTTACCGAACATTCGACCTTGCCGATGTCTTTGATGTCGCGCCACGTTTTACCCGACTTTCCACGCTAGCGGACGCAGTTCCCATTCCGGGCGTGTGGCTTGGCATGGATATTTTGGCTATGAAAATGCGTGCGGCGTTCCATCGCGCGAAAATTGTATATGAGGGCGGAAAAAAAGAGTTTGATCTGGCGATAATAAAAGCGCCACGCGCCGTGATCCTTTATGGACGGTGGGAAGATGAGAATTATTTCAAAGAATACGAACATGATGTGCGTTTGGCGTTTCAATTCCGGCACGCTCTGAATGGTGAGGCTGCTGCGCTTGCGGAGCGCATTGCCTCGGGAAACTCCGTTTCTCTTCACGTGCGTCGTGGGGACTACGCCGCGGACAAACGCGTGGGCAATCTTATGGGCGATACCAACCTTTCATATTATGAAAGAGCCGTGGAATACATGATGAAAAAAGTAGAGAAGCCAACATTCTTTGTTTTTTCCGACGACATTGAATGGTGTAAGAAAAACATAACGATCGACGCCCCCGTGGTGTATGTGCCTGCTTCCTGCGCTGGGCCGAAAGCAGCTCATCACTTGCAGCTCATGTCGCTTTGTAAGCACAATATCATTGCGAACAGTACGTTTTCCTGGTGGGGCGCGTGGCTGAATGCAAATCCAGAAAAGATGGTTATCGCGCCCCGGCGCTGGTATTCAACGGGTGATGTTCCGCCCGGGTTGGTTTCGAAAGGCTGGATAAAGCTATGAAGTTTGTTACAATATCACAAATAGGGTTTCGGCTCGCCGAGGAATATAAATAACGTTCAAATATTGTTACCCATCAACGACGACGGTCATTCTCGGGTATGTAATCATCTATAAAACAATCATGGAAAAAAACGACGATATCATCGCATTTTTGAAGAGCAAAGAAAAGAAGCCATTCATCTTAAGTTCGAGAGCTATTTCTGGCCGGTGGCGCAATCGCATTCTTGCTGTGCGCGGAGGATTGACCGGTCAATATCGCCTATCCGACGCACTCTGGTTTATTTTTCCGACGTCAATGCGTCCCCGCGCATACAGTCGGCGCATATGGGATGGTTTCTTGGAATATACCCACAAAGAAGCGCGGCGCGCCATTGCGCCGTATATCAATGAAGATGGATCATTGATGTTGTACGGACATAATTTTTTTGTTCCTTTTGGAAACTACGATGATTTTGTGGATATGGCGGAGGAAAGTATCGTATCCGATCAATATCACACACACCAATATCTCAAAGAAGATTCCGTTGTCATTGATGCGGGAGCCAACGCGGGAATATTCTCGGTGTTTGCGGCACGGCAATGTCCAAAGGGAATGATCTATGCGTTCGAGCCATCACCATATACGTTTGACGTTCTATCGAAGAACGTAGCAGGATATCCCAATATAAAACCCGTTCTTGCCGGGTTGGGAGATGTGACGGCAAAAAAGAACATCCTGGTATATCCGAATTCGACCACGGGGAATATTATGGAGGACAGTTCGCGAGTCCCTCTTATTTTTATGGAGCACGTTGAGAAAGCCGAGCCTACTATGATCATGACGGTGGATGGATTTGTGGAAGAGCATCACATTCCGCGCGTAGATTTTATAAAGATCGATACAGAGGGATATGAAGCAAAGATCCTCGAGGGAGCCCGACAGACCATAAGGAAATTCAAGCCGGTGGTCGCAATGTCCGCATATCACACTCCTGCCGACCGGGAATTGTTGCCTAAAATAATGCGATCGATCTCCAAAGAGTACCAGTGCGATTTCGTGGTTGATAGCGAGGAAGAATTCATTTGCCATCCTGTTTCGGGAAGTAATATGATAAACTAACTGCCATGATACAATCGCCCCGTTCGCTTAAAAACAAGACCTTCCTTATAACCGGCGGCGCTGGCTTTATCGGTTCACATGTTGCCGATGCCATTATCGATCGCGGCGGCCGGGTCGTCATCGTAGACAATCTTACGACCGGCAGAAAGGAAAACGTTCCGGCGAAGGCCCACTTCCATAAGCTCAATATTGCCGACGGGAAACGATTGGATGCCTTGGTAAAAAAATATCGACCGGATTATATCTATCACTTCGCCTATTACGTGATAGTCCCAAAATCCATCCAGGATCCATTGCTTGATATGGATTGTTTTGAAGGATCTCTCAATGTCATCACTGCGGCAAGGAAATACGGCGTAAAAAAAATAATTTTCAGTTCGTCGGGATTTGTTTACGGGAACACGCCGGATCTTCCCATCAAGGAATCTGCGCCTCATCAGCCGGTATCTCCGTACGCGATAACAAAAAGCGCGATCGAAGGATATCTATCGTTTTATAAAAAAAATTTTGGACTCGATTTCGCTATTTTTAGGAACGCGGCGGTATACGGACCCCGACAAATCACGGGAGCAATGGCGGCCTATATTCGGGACCTTAAAGCGGACAAACCGTCCGAATTCTATGGTCTAAAAACAAGGGATTACGTCTATATCGATGATGTCGTAAATGCGAATCTTCTCGCATTATCGATTCCCGCATCGTACCCGGATCCTATTTTCAACCTGGGCGCAGGAATCGAAACGAACCTCGTCGATCTTTATCGCATGCTTGCCAAAATTCTCAATAAGAAGGCGCATGCCGTTCGGCGGCCTGATCGACCCGGAGAGCAGGGGAGATATTACCTCGACGTATCAAAGGCACGCAGGGAGCTCGGATGGAAGCCGGCGACCTCCCTGGAAGAAGGGTTGAGGAAGACGCTTGAATATTGGAAGATGATATGAAATCACCGCGCATTTCCATTATTTTGGCGGTTTATAATGCGGAGCGCTTTATCGGCTCTACCATTGATTCCGTCCTCGAGCAGTCCTATAAAGATTGGGAGTTGATCGTGCAGGACGGAATGTCAAAAGACAGAACCCTTGAGATCGTTCGGGCGTATAACGATGAGCGCATAAAGATATTTTCGGAAAAGGATAAGGGCCAGGGAGATGCCGTCTGGAAGGCTGCTCACAAGACAAGCGGAGATTTCTTTACCGTACTGTGCGCCTCCGATGGATATCTTCATAAGGAGTGGCTTGCCAACGCGATGAGGGCCTTTGATGACGATGAAGTTTCGGTGGTATGGGGAATTCCTTTTGATATGACCGAAGAAGGCGTATTGGAAGGGCCTCACTACGTCTTTTCCCGGTTTCTTGACCCGCAATATAAAATTGACGCCGCAGTGAAGCCGGTGAGCCGAAGCAAAAAGATCATCGGTCGACTTTTGGCAAAGGACGGTGGTTCGGCCTTGCAGATCGCCCGCCGCATAAATATTTTTCGTCTGAGGAGCGTGCTTGGAACTTTTAGAAAAGAAGCCGCTCCCGAAAAACAATCCTGGTTTCGCCATTGGCTTCGCACCGGTACTGTCTTTCCCGATGGCAATATGATTGTTGCCAAAAAAGTATTTTTTGATTGTATGCCATCATGCGAGGGACAAAAAGCTCCGGATTGGATGCGTTTTTTCTTTAACATTAATGAGAAGGGATATTTTTCCGTATGTCTGCCTATGCCGGCGAATTACGGCAGGAAACATGACGGGCATCTTGCCGATGAACTTGTTGAATTTAATTTGCGGACAAGGAAGGAGTATTATAAAGATATAAAGCTTCTTTCCGGTAAAATTTCCCGGGGGTGGGAATTTCGCTTTCGTGATCGCGCAGGAAATTATATTGACCAAAAATAAAAATATGAAACTTCATCTTGGTTCTGGCGAAAAATATCTCGAAGGATACATCAACATCGATTTTCCCATTGAGAAGCATACGGTGCAGACCCCGCGCGCCGATTTGTTTACCGACATCACAAAGCTTTCCTACCCCGAAAATTCGGTGGATGAGATCCGTAGTCATCATCTTTTCGAACATTTCTCGCGCGCAGAGGCATTGAAACTGCTCGTCCGCTGGCGAAGCTGGCTGAAGCCCGATGGGTTGCTCGTTATAGAGACACCGGATTTTGCGACGAGCGCAGCCCTTTTCCTTACCACGACCTCGATGAGGCGGAAGATGCAGCTTTCCCGCCATATCTATGGCTCGGAGGAAGCAAGTTGGGCATATCACAAGGATCATTGGGACAAGGATAAATTCTCTTATGTCCTAAAAAGGATGGGTTTTAAGAATTTCAAAGCGTACCTTTATAACAATGGTCTTGCCCAGCATGCCGAGAAGATCCCCTATATTGGACCCATGCTTGGCCGCATGCCAAAGGGATTATACAATCCCATCCTCAACATAACCGGCACAATGCTTCCCGAAAGTTTCTATAAACGTTTCGGAAGCGGCAAGATGCCGAACATCGTGGTTAAGGCGAGAAAAGATGTTTCAAAAGAAATGGATATGGAGGAGCGCGCACGGGAGATCCTCGCACTTTCCCTGAACGGCAGGGAAGGCGACCGCATGCTGAACGTTTGGATGGAAGATTATCGAAAATTCTGATGAAGTCGAATCCCGTTGTCAGCGTCATCATACCGACCTACAACAGGGTCGGACTCTTGTCGCGTGCCGTAGAAAGCGTGCGCGGTCAGTCGTTCTCTGATTTCGAATTGATCATTATCAATGACGCGTCCACGGACGACACCAAGAATTTTTTGGACGATCTCGCGAAGAAGGATTCCCGCGTTCGCCCCATTCATAATGAGAAGAATAACTACCCGGACGTTTCGGGAACTCGAAACAAGGCTCTCTCGCTCGCGCATGGTGCTTACATTGCGCCGCTCGATGACGACGATTATTGGTGCGATCCGAAAAAACTTGAAAAACAAATAGCATTTTTAGACGTTCACCCCGAGTGCGTCATTGCGGGTGGCGGCACGATTGTTATCAACGAAAGCGATCATGAAAGGTTCCGTTATATGAAGTTGGAGACGGATATGGCGATACGAAACAGGATTCTTATTGCCAACCCGTTTACTCACTCGACGGTAATGTTCCGGCGTGATGTTTCCTTGGCGGTCGGCGGATACGGCAATTTTAAAAATGCCGAGGATTGGGACCTCTGGCTTAAACTGGGAACAAAAGGAGAATTTTATAATTTTCAGGAATATTTTGTGCGTTATCTTATGAACGAACAGAGTAAGACGGTCATTTTCAAACGATCCCAAACAAAAGAGATATTCACTCTTTTGCGTCTCTATCGGCATCAATATCCAAATTTTTGGTCGGCATACGCGCTTAATTTCGGGCAGTATTGTTTCAGCGCCTTGCCGCACTCCCTGCAAAAGGCGCTTTACACCGGACTCTCCCGGGCAAAGAGAAATTTATAATGGCATATTTTGCCGCGCGATCTTTGTAAAAGCAGCTAAAATCGTATAGAATCTTAGGCATGAACAAGAAGATCAAGACGTTCTTGAAACCGCACATCGAAAAAATGCCTTTTTTGGCGACATCATATCGGAAGGTCCGGGATGGATGGCAGATAGGGAGGGAGCCCCAACTAACGCCCAATGGGTTCAAGTTGGTGGGCAATTTGAACATGCAGGCGGGAAATTTTGAACCGCTTGAAACAAAAATATTCAAAGAGCTCGCCGCCGATGCGGATATTGTCGTGAATGCCGGGGCGAACATCGGATACTACTGTTGCCATGCTCTGGCCATGGGTAAGCCCGTAGTCGCATTCGAACCGATTGCGCTCAATGTGAGATATCTCCTCAAGAACCTGACGGCGAATGGATGGGAAAATAAAGCGGAGGTGTTTCCGATCGCCCTCACCGACAAGGCGGGGATAGCGACGATCTATGGCGGTGGCACGGGAGCTTCGTTGATTCCGGGCTGGGCAGGATTCTCGCCCCGGCAGGCGACGATGATTCCCACTTCAAGTATGGACCTTGTGCTCGGACATCGTTTTGACGGGAAGAAGCTGTTCATCCTCATTGACGTGGAGGGCGTGGAATACCAGCTGTTGGAGGGAGCAAAGAACTTATTGGCTGCCGATCCAAAACCGACATGGATGGTTGAGATCGATATTTCCCAGAATATACCCGACCACGGAAAGAACCCGACATTCCTGCGCGCCTTTGAGCTGTTCTGGAACTACGGATACGAATCATACGCCATCGGAGAAAAGCTTTTACCCTTCGGCAGAAAGCAAGTGGAAGACCTGATCGCGGATCGAATAACGCTCACATCTTCCAATTTTGTCTTTAAGCATAAGAACTAGACCACGGCATGGCATCGCCAGCGTGATAGTGTGCTTTCTTAAGCCGCTGTCTTCGGGGATACGATATTCTTTATTTCCAAAAGGAACGGTTCTTTTAATATTCCCAGGAGGGCAATGTAAATACCGGTACACAGTACGATGTTGACGATGACGTTCACGCCGAGCGCCATGAAGATCATGGCGCAGGCCGCCATGATGATGCTGGCAAGGAATATCTTCTTGAGCTTTGCCACGATGGTAAAGGGATTTACTTTTTTCATCGCATACCATAAGTATGCGTTGTTGACCGCTTGGGCGATGAGTGTTGAGACGGCGGATCCGGCGATGCCGAAGGACGGAATCAAGAGGAGGTCCAGCCCGACATTCACAACGCTTCCGAGAATAGAAGAGGTTATCAAGCTTTTTTGATGTCCGTATGCAAAGAGAGCGTTGATGATGATCGCCGCAGTAAAATCAAACATGAGCGTAGCGGCCAATAATTTGAATGCAAGGCCGCCTACCGCGTATGGAGCGCCAAAGATGAAGCTCATGATCTGCGTACCAAGCACTATCCCGCCGAGCGAGAGCGGGATGGAAGCGAGGAACACGATGCCGAGCGTGCGCTCGAGCGCCGCCCGGAAGCGTGCGTTGTCTTTGTTTGCCAGCCGCGCAATGAACGGGAGGGTTGTCAGCTGGATGATGTTCGGTATGAGATAGAATGTTTGGATGATCCTGATCGCGGCCGAATAGGTACCCACCTCCGCGGCCGAACGCATCCAACTGATGATCAGGATGTCGGTGTTGGTGAAAAGCAGGCCGAGCGCGCCGCTGATCGCGAAGGGCCACGCGGCTCTGAGGATCGGCATTACCCGCGCGGGATCGAAGTGCGAGAATATTTTTTTGAAATACGTGCGTAGGGCGATCACCGCCGCCGTTGTGCCAAGAACATCGCCCGCCACATATCCCCAACTGAACGATTGTGCGTTCGTCGCCATGTAAAGGAAGATAAAACCAAATACCACGATGCCGGCGTTCGTAAGGAGGAATATCGCAGCCTCCCATTCCATTTTTTCCATCGCGCGAATGAGCGAGAAGAAGAATTCCCGCATGGTGTCGAACGCGAGCACGAGGGCGACGATCGGGAGCAGTATCTTTGCGCCGGGGAGCGTGGTGAAGAGCGGTGCGACGAACAATATGACAGCGACGCCGATGAGCAGAAGAACGATCTTTATTACGAACATGGTTCCGAAGATCGTGCGCCGCTCTTCCTCGTCCACTTTGGCGGCATCCCTGATCAGAATGCTGTTGATGCCCGGGTCCATAAACAGCGTAAGGACGCCGGCGAGCGTGATGGCATAGGAGAAGACGCCGTAGCCGTCGGTGCCCAGGATGCGAGCGGCGTATATAATGATAATGGCTTTAATAAGCCGGCCTCCAAAGTTAGACACCGAAAGCCAGAATGTGTTCTTGGCCACCGTCTGCTTTGAAGAAGTGTTTTTGAACAGGAAATCCTTTATTTTCTGGGACATTGGGATATACTTAACTCATACAGGATAGCCGAAAAACCGGCATCCGTAAATTAATATGAAAACCAAAAAAAAGGCGGTAAAAAAAGGCACTAAGAAAGTGGTGGTGGCCGTTTCCGGGGGATTTGACCCGATCCATATCGGCCACGTGCGGATGTTCGAGCATGCGCGGGCATTGGGCGACGAGCTCGTGGTCCTTTTGAACAACGACAACTGGCTCAAGAAGAAAAAAGGATTCGCATTCATGCCGGAAAAGGAGCGCAAGGAAGTGATCGAAGCGCTATGGACGGTGGATCGGGTGGTCATCACCCGGCACAAGCCGAATGATAAGGACGTAAGCGTCTCGCGCGAGCTGCGCATGGTCAAGCCGGACATCTTTGCGAACGGCGGCGATCGCAAGTTGGACAATATCCCCGAGGTAGCCGTTTGTGACGCGATAGGGTGTACGATGGTGTTCAATGTCGGCAAGGGCGGCAAGATACAGTCCAGTTCATGGCTGCTTAAAAAGCATTTTGAACGCGAAGCGCAGAAAAAGCGTTAGATTCCTTTTACCGCCTCTCGTACTCCTTTTTTGAGTTCCATTTTTGGCTTCCACCCTAGGATCTTCCGGGCTTTCGCGGCATTGAGGCTGATCCGATATATTTCTCCCTTACGGTACGGAGCGTATTTCGCTTTCCCGCCAAAATCCATCGCTTCCGCGATCGCCTCGAACATCTCACGGTCGGTCGTTGCTATGCCTCGCCCGATGTTCACGGTCTCATTCTTCCCCTTTTTGAGCGCCGTCAGGTTTGCCGCAGCGACATCGCTCACGTAGACGTAATCGCGGGCCTTCGATCCGTCGCCAAAGATGGTCGGCGTCTTGCCGCCTTTCATCAATTCTCCGAAGATCGCCACGATGCCCGCTTCGCCGTGCGGATTCTGCCGCGGACCGTACACATTCGCATAGCGGAAGATGAAATAATCGAATCCGAATTGTTTGGCATAGAATATGATCGCGTCCTCGGCGAGCTTCTTCGAAAGTCCGTACGGGGAAAGGGGATCCTGGGCCGTGCGCTCGTCCACGGGAATGCGCTTCGGGTCTCCATACATGGCGCCGCCAGTGGAAGAAAAAATGAACTTGCGCCGCACTCCGCCGCGTCCATGCTGCCCGAACGCCAATAGTACGTTCGCGGTGCCGAGCACATTGGTGGTGAGCGTCGGAATGGGATCGCGCATCGATTGCGACACTTCTGCGATGGCGGCATGATGGTTCACCATTTCCGGCCGTTCCTTTTTGAATATCTTTTCCATCATTGCAAGGTCGGTGATATCGGCCTTATAGAACGTTGCTTTCGGGTTGACGTTCCTGCGGAACCCTTTTGAAAGATTATCAATGACCGCCACGCGATGGCCCGCTTTTATATACTCGTCCACGACATGTGATGCGATAAAGCCCGCTCCTCCGGTTACTATTATTTTCATGACGGTCGTTGATTTGTTATTTTGGCGTTGCGAAGATCGATTTGATGGTCTTTAAGATGATCGTCCAGTCGAGGATCGGCGACCGGTTCTTGAGGTAATAGATGTCGTACTGGAGCTTTTCAGCCACGTCTTCATCGGTGAGGTCCGCCCGGTGGTGGATCTGTGCCCACCCGGTTACGCCGGGCTTGATGAAGAGCCGCGCCTCATAGTACGGGATCCGCGCCGCGAGCTTTGCCACGAACTCCGGGCGCTCCGGGCGCGGACCGACGAACGAGAGGTCGCCGCGGATGATGTTCCAGAGTTGAGGCAGCTCGTCCAGGTGGGATGCGCGGAGGATGCCGCCGATCGGGGTCGTGCGTGCATCGTTTTTTGAGGCCCACTGCGCGCCGTCCTTCTCCGCGTCCACGCGCATCGTCCGGAACTTATACAGCGTGAAGTTCTTTCCTTTTTCTCCTACGCGAATCTGTTTATAGATGACCGGGCCGCGCGAGGTGATCGCGACGAGGAGGGCGATGATGAGCATCGGGATGGAGAGTACGATCCCGATCAGGAGCGCGCCGATGAACTCCGACGCGCGTTTGAGCGGATCGTAGAAACTTACCTGTTGGGCGATGTTCTCGAGGAACCACGTTTCCTGCACGCCCGACAGCGGGACCTTGCGCATGACGAGCTCATAGAAGCTGACCAGGTCTGTCACCGCGACGCCGCTTGCGAAGAGCTCATAGAGCACCGCCACGAGCGCCGGCTCGTGCTTGAGCTTGTGCGAGATGATGATAAGATTGACGCCCTCGCGCTGTACGATGGTCTTTATTTCCTTGGGCGATCCATACGCTGCTTTTTCATCCATTTCCGCCTTTATCGCGTAACCAAGCTGCGGGGCCTCGGCGATGGTCTTTCGTATCTGTTCGCCGATCGTGCCGTCGCCGATGATCAACACCTTGTTCGGCGCTTCGCCGAATGCAAGCGTGCGATTGAGAAGTCGCCGCCAGAACACTTCAATGAAGGCGAAGATAACGATGAAGATCAGGAGATTGGTCTTCGGCGCGATGCCGAATACGGGGATGAGGTAAAAAAGCACCACCGCGAGCGCGGCGTTTATGCCAAGACACAGGAACAGCGTTTTAATAAAATCAAGGTTGTTGCGCAGGCGGCGCAGGTCGTACAGGCCCGCGATATAGAAGACAATGATCCAAAGTACGAAGATGATCGTGAAGGGGATGGCATGGGCATCCAGGAACTTGGCATAAAAGTTCCCCTGGTAGCGGATCAGGAGCGTGATAAAAAGTGCCGCATAGAGCGCCACCGCATCGGCCACAAAAAAGAGAAAAGACTTGAGTTTATTCCCGGAATCCATAACGTCTTTATTATAAGCGGAAGCGGGAGAAGGCGTAAATAAGGCCTTCGATGAGGGCAAAGACGACCACGATGGTGGTGAGCGCGATAGCCCACTCTTTTAGGCTGCTTTCGGGTTTATAGGGGGTCTCTTTATTGGCAAAACGTATCGCAGTAGAGGTTGTGGTAAATGGTTTATTGAAGAGCGTGATCCAGAAATAGTTGAGCGTGTATCGCAGACCCGTCGCAAATGCTCCTTCTTTAGCGAGTCGCCGACCGGAGGAGCGCATGGCAAAGGCGAACGACCACCTCACTTCACCCACGGTGCGGAGCCGACGTGCAAGATCCGCGTCGTCGCCGTAAAAAGTGAGGTTCACGTCGTGTCCGCCGATTTTCTGGAGCGCGTCGCGCCGCACGATTTCCGTCCCACCTTGAATCATCGAGGTGTTTCGGAATATAAAATTGTTTGCGAGATAAACGATATAGGTGACGCTGTAAAATGCAGAAACGAAAGCGCGGACGGTAAGTGGCAGATCGTAATAGATGAACGGGCCGGAGAGGCATACCAGATTTGGGTCCTTCGCGAACGCGCGCTCGGCGCGGTCGATCCATCCGCGGGTCAGTTCCGTGTCCGCGTCGAGGAACGCCACAAGATCTCCCTTGGACGCCACGAATCCCGCCTCGCGCGCGCTATTGGCGCCGCGCCGCGGCTCATGGATGAGCGCCACGGAGGGATAGTCGTGTTTCACGATTTCACACGTTCTGTCGCTGGAATTGTTGTCCGCGACGATGATCTCGTACCCTTCGCGTCCGCCGATCTCGCGGATAATCGTGTCGAGGCAGGGCCGGATGTAACTCTCTTCGTTATATGCCGGAATGACAAAGCTGATATGCATCATAATATTCCGAGCGCATCTTCATACAGGGGATTGATGAGGATGACGTAAACGCTCGCGCATACAAAGATGGCGGTCGCGGCGACCGTCGATTGCCATGGATAGCCAAGGAACATGCCCGCGAGCGAGAGTGCGAGCAGAAGTGCGCCGAGTGCGTCGATCTTTACCTTACGGAACAAGGCCCGTGAGTTTTTGACAGAGGAAAGGTCACCTGCGTATTTGAGCACCGCGAGGATGAAAAGGATGATCATCGCAATCGTGAAGAGGAATGGGTTTGAAAAAAAGAAGATCGATGAGAAGTGGAGGATGACGAGGGCAATATCGATCACCACCTGAGACATCTTGTTCGGGGGAATGATCTTTGAGAAATGCTTTATCGAATAATAATCGTTCCACACGAGCATCGCGTAGAAGAGGATCGGAGGCCATGCGATAACAAGATTGTTCCGCGCGATAATCGCGCCAATGAGACCGAACGCCAAGAAGATCGATGTCGCGACAGCCGCCCTATTTTTGGGCGATTGGGTATTTATCATCGGATGTCGTTATATTCCTTTGCGGGCGCTTTATGGGAGAATGCCACCGACAGATAGCTGATCCCGTAAAGATAAAATGTTTTCATCAATCCTTCGTGCATGAGGCGGCGCCCCGACCCGAAGATATAAAAGCTCATGAGAAATTTTACTTTGCCAACCTTGCTGAGCCGCCAGGCGAGATTGGTATCGTCACCGTAAAAAGCGATGCTGGTATCGATTCCACCGATCTTCTGGAGTGCTTCGCGTTTTATCACACAATTTGCGAAAAGTGCCATGAAACCGACGATCCAGTAGGTGGGTGCGGCGGTGATATCCCATAATAGTTCAGCGAAGAACTTTTGGACAGGGGGAAGGTCGTAGTAGTGGAATGGGCCGGAGAGGCATACCAGGTTCGGATCTTTCGCGAACTCATTTTTTATTTTACCAACCCATCCGGCGGGAATTCTGGTGTCGGCATCGATGAACGCGACGTGGTCGCCTGCGGCTTTCGTAAAGCCCAGTTGCCGTGCGTGCGAAGGTCCTTTTTTAGATTCCCGCAGCACGGTGACCCCGCGGAATTTCTTTGCCGTGGCGACGGTGTCATCGGTTGACCCGTTGTCCACGACGATAATCTCCACAATATCCTCGCTATGCTCCTCCTGTATGCTTTGAATGCACGGACCGATATAATGCTCTTCGTTATAGGCCGGTATGACGATGCTGATCTTCATCGGGGTGTTTCCCCTTATTATAGTCGCTTATGACCCTTTTATATACCTCCTCCCACCGTTCGGCGATATGCTCTTCCGAGAACTGTTCCGCGTATGCCCTCGCTCCCGAACCCAATTTTTTTGCGACGACGGGGTGTTTAAGGAGATAGACCGCCTTTTCGGCGACCGCGCGCTCGTCATTTGGCTCCACGACATATCCATTTTTCGCATTGATATATTCCGGAAGCCCGCGCGCGTTCACGCCGATCACCGGCAGTCCGGCCGCCATCGCCTGCATCATGACGAGGCTTTGCGTATCGTCCGTGCTCGTGATGCCAAATATCTCCGCGGCATTGTACGCTTCGGCGAGCGTCGGATGGTCTACAAAGCCGAGGAACCTCACGGAGTTCTCTACGCCGAGCGACCGCGCGAGGGCGTGCAGCTCGTTCTCCATCGTGCCTTTTCCCGCGAACGCGAGCATCGCGTCGGGCACGCTCTTTTTTATGATGGGCAGCGCTTTGATCAAGACCTCCGGATGGCGCTCGATCGCAAGACGCCCGGCGTGGATCATCGTCGCGCCATTGAATTTGAATTTTTTCTTGAGTGCCGCCTTGTTTCGCATGAGGTGAAATACTTTGATGTCCACGGGATTGGACATGACCTGCGCGTGTTCTTGTTCAAACCCCATCGATCGCATTTCGTCGAACACACATTGCGACGGAGCGGTCACAAGGTCGCAATGTTCGTAGTACCAATTCACATAATCAAGAAAGAGCGCGTTGAACCATTCCGCTTTGAGGGGGCTATACCGCATGAATTCTTTCACTGCGGTGTGCTGGGTCCCCACGAGCGGTTTTTTAAATTTCCACGAAGCGAATGTCGCCTCCAGCCCGACGCCGAAGAACATCTGGGTGTGGATGATGTCCGGGTTGAACTCCACGAGCTCCTTGCCGTATGCCCCGAACGGCACCACTGCACGTCCCTGTTCGGTTCCCATCGGGAAGGGGAATGAGAAAAGGCGGCGGACCGTTATGTTCGGCCCGAGGTCGGGTTCGCGGAACGGGGCATCGATGGCGGCATAATTCTCTTTCGCGTAATACGGTACGTAAAAGTGGATGAAATGCCCGCGCGCAGCGAGCGTCCGCGCGAGCGAGATCACGGAGTCCGAGATGCCGGAAAGTTCGGGATAAAAGTTATCAGAAAATATGGCGATGCGCATGCTGTTATGATTCGATCTTTTTTCCAAGCCGCGAGAAATACTTCCTCTCGAAATATGCGATGATCACGACGACCACGATGGCTGCAACCGCAACGTACGCCCCAAGGTTAAGATAGTGTTCGATCGTATTGTATGCCGCTCCGAAGTAATAACCAATGATGAGATAGAAGAGCGAGGTGGGGACCGTGATGGCTATGCTCCAGAACGCATATTTTTTAATGTCCATTTTTGTCGCCCCTACCAGAATGAGTCCCGGCGTGGCGAGGAGGGGAACCATTTTTATCATAAAGAGGGATTTTCCGGAATGTGCCGCCGCCAGTTTTTCCGTTGTCGCGATGCGTTCCGGCGTCACGCCGATATAGTGCCCATACTTATTGATGAATGTCTCGCGTCCCCAGTAGCCGATCGCATAGTAGACGAGGTCGGGGATAAGGTTTGCAAGGATGGAGAGCAGGAGCACAACCCACACGTTCATGTAGTGCAGAGCCGCAGCGAAAGCGCCCGCCGCGGTGATCACCGGGCCTTCGATCAACATCACGATAAAAAGCAGCGGGTAGCCGTGCTGGAGTACCCACTGGACGGTGCTTTGAAAACCGAGATCGATCAGCGCCATACCTGTTATACTATACCAATGATCGCCGTCTTTAAAGAACACAAAGGCTTTTGGACGCCGGAGAGGAAACGGTCGCTCTATCTCGGAATATTGCTGCTCATCCTGAGCGTCATCGTCCAGGTGGTGCTGGGACGCTTTTCATCGCGCGTCGCCGTTGCCGCTCCCGCGGTACGGGATATCTTCTTGGACAACCTTCCGCTTATCGATCTGGATCCGGTCATCGTGGGTGGTGCAATCATCCTGTGGGTATGCGCGTGGGCGTTATTGATCGTCCGGCCGCGCTATTTACTCTTCAGCATCAAGGCGATCGCGTTGTATATCATCTCCCGGGCATTCTTTTTTAGCCTTACGCATGTTGGTCCGTATCCGTTGCGGTATTCCCCGAGCGCGCACAATAGCGGTTATAGCCTGTACCATCTCGTCACATTCCAGGGAAACTTTTTCTACTCCGGGCATACCGCATTCCCGTTCCTTTTGGCCCTCATTTTTTGGGATAAAAAATATCTACGCTATCTCTTCCTTTTTCTGACCGTTTTCTTTGCCGCAAGTGTGCTTTTGGCGCATGTGCATTATTCCATCGACGTTTTTGCCGCACCGTTCATCGTCTATGGCATGTTTGTCGTTACTACAAGGCTTTTTCCCCGCGATTACGCGCTATTCGCCCCTTGATGCGCTCGCGGCCGCGCGGTATCATTAAAAAAATATAAAACTATGGACGAAAAAAAATACCCCATCGGAGAGGAAGTCGAGGTCAACGTCGGAGAGATCGATGTTTCGGTTGGTCCCCAAAAAGGTAAGCGCGACATGTTTTTGCCGATAAGCATCCTTGTTGCCGCAGTGGTGGTTGGCGGTGCCATCGTATTCGCGACGCTTTATAAAGGCGGGAGCACTCCTGTCGCTCCGGCTGGCGGAAACAACAACGCTGTCGCAGCAGCAGCCACCACGACGGCGTCCGCGATCCAGGCGATGACGCTCGGCTCGCGCGATGCGATTCTTGGCAATGCGAACGCTGCCGTGACGATCATCGAATACGGCGATTATCAATGCCCGTTTTGCGGTGAATTTTTCAGCCAGACGGAACCGCAGATCATCAAGAATTATGTGAACACCGGCAAGGTGCGGTACGTGTTCAGGGATTTTGCGTTCCTTGGTCCCGAATCGACTGCCGCCGCGAATGCCGCCCAGTGTGCCGAGGATCAGAACAAACTGTGGGCATATCACGATGCTCTTTATTCCGCCAAAGTGGCGGATCAGACGAATGGTGGCCGAGAAGATGATGGGTTCTTCTCTGCGACGGAGCTTTTAAAGCTTGGCCGGCAAGTGGGCCTTACTATGTCCACATTTACGAGCTGCGTGAACAACAACACTGATGCCGCCATCGTTGCGCAGGAAAAAACAGCCGCAAGCGCGGCCGGCATCGATTCCACGCCGATGTTCTTGATCAATGGGGCAATCATCTCCGGCGCCCAGCCATACTCGACTTTCCAACAGGCGTTGGATGGCGCGTTGCAAGGCTAGTGCACTTGTTGCACAAAGAGACTTTTTTGACTTTCCTTCCGGTGGCTTTTAAAATGAAGCCATGACAGAGCATTGGACGGAGGTCGTCGTCGGTATTATCATGATAGCCTCGCCGTGGGTTTTGGGGTTTTCCGATATATCTCTCGCGAAATGGTGTAATGTACTGATAGGGCTCGTATTGGTGCTTATGGGCGCGTGGATGATGTTTGGAGAACAGACGTCGCCGACGCCCGCAACGGAAGAACCCCAAAAAGGAAAACGAAAAATAAAAAACAACACTATCGTCGAACAAAAGTAAATTTTCATAATAACAATAACTACCATGGCAAAAGTAACTATCTACAGCACTCCGACCTGCGTCTATTGCAAAATGGCAAAGGAGTTTTTTGCGAAGAACAACGTTTCGTACGAGGAGTTCAATGTTGCGTCGGATATGAAAGCGCGCGAGGACATGGTCAATAAGTCGCATCAGCTCGGCGTGCCGGTCATTGATATCGACAACAACATCGTCATCGGATTCGATCAGAAGACGATCGAGGGGCTGCTCGGATTGAAGAAGGCGTAGTACTCGTTAAAAAGTTTTAACCTAAATTTAATGTACGATCTTATCATCATCGGCGGCGGGCCGGGCGGCGTTGCCGCCGGCGTCTATGCCGCGCGGAAAAAAATGAAGACCGCATTGATCACCGACAGCTTCGGCGGGCAGTCTTTGGTTTCCGCAGGGATCGAGAACTGGATCGGTACGAAATCCATTTCCGGTTTCGATCTCGCGAAAAATTTGGAGGAACATCTCCGCGCGCAGCAGGGCATTGAGATTATGGATGGCGACCTTGTGGCGGCGGTAATCAAAAAAGACGATGGCACATTTTCAATAACGACGAAGAATGGCGTAACGCTCGAGACGAAGAACATCCTGCTTGCCTCCGGCAGCCGTCGCAAGCGGCTTGGCGTTCCGGGGGAGGACAAGTTCGACGGCAAGGGCGTGGTGTTCTGCACCACATGCGACGCGCCGCTCTTCGGCGGCAAGGCGGTTGCGGTGGTTGGCGGTGGCAATTCCGCCCTTGAGGGGGTGGAGGATCTTTTGCAGTATGCGTCAAAGATATATCTGTTTGTCCGCTCGGAAGTACTGCGCGGCGATCCCGTCACACAGGAGAAGGTGAAAAGCCATCCGAACGTAGAGATACTATGGGACTCGGTTATCGAGGAGATCAAGGGTGAGATATTCGTGAACGGCGTCAAATATAAGAATGTAAAGACGGGCGAAGAGAAAGATATTCCGCTTGACGGCGTGTTCGTGGAGATCGGGCTTGTGCCGAACTCGGATTTTGTGAAGGAACTCGTGACGCTTGATCCGTTTGGCAAGGTGGTCGTGGACCATAAAACCCAACAGACATCGTGCCCCGGCATTTGGGCGGCAGGGGATGTGAGTGATGTGCTCTATGACCAGAACAACATCTCGGTAGGGGATTCCATCAAGGCGGTGCTGAACGTTTACGATAAGATTAAAAAAAGTTAAAAAAGCTTTTGACTTTTTTGCCAGACGATATAGTATCTTAGGGAAGGCATTGTTCGCATGAACTGCGGGCAAAATCTCTGCTTGTTATGAAAACAGCCACATTCCGTGGCTGTTTTCATTTAACAGAGTTTTAATCGGGGATAGGTTAAATTTTTGGGGCCTGCGTACATGGGCCTGTAGTTCATGTGGTAGAACAATGCCATTAACAAGCAGAGAAGCGGATTCAAACACCGCCAGGTCCGCAGGCGCCGCGGCTTCTTGACTCCCATTTTTTTTGCCCTATAATTCCTATTGGCACTCACTGGTCCCGAGTGCTAAACCATTTTAAAACTAATAATTGTGTGATGAATTTCAAGCCATTAACAAACCACCTGTTCCTTGAGCCGATAGAAGAAGAGAAGACGACGGCGAGCGGCATCGTCCTGCCGGATACGGCGGAGAAGGAGAAGCCGGTGAAGGCAAAAGTGATCGCGGTCGGGCCGGGGAAGAAGAACGACAAGGGCGAGCTCCAGGCGATGTCGGTGAAGATCGGCGATGTGGTGCTTTTTAAAAAATACGGGCCGGATGAATTGGAGCTGGAAGGAAAGAAATATCTGGTCGGCGACGAGGATGACATTTTGGCGATAGTTGAATAGCGCCGAACAGAAAATAATTTATTTATAACCATGGCAAAACAAATAAAATTCAACGAGGAGGCGCGGGCGTCCATCAAGAAGGGAATCGATAAGTTGGCGGATGCGGTCAAGGTGACGCTCGGGCCTCGCGGCCGCGCGGTGGTGATAGAGAAAGGGTACGGTGCGCCACAAGTGACGTTCGACGGCGTGACTGTCGCGAAGGAGATCGAACTCGAGGACAAGTGGGAGAACCTCGGCGCGGAGTTCATCAAGCAGGCGGCGGACAAGACGAACGAAGGCGTCGGTGATGGTACCACGACCGCGACCGTGCTCGCACACGCGATGATCGACGAAGGAGAGAAAGTGATCCGCGAGAAGGGTTTCAATGTGATCCAGCTTGCGGAAGAGCTCAAGAAGGCGAGCGCGTCGGTGGTAAAGGCACTCGAAGGCCAGCGCGAGCTTATCAATGACAACAAGAAGATAAAAGAGGTGGCGACGCTTTCCGCGAAGGATGAGGAGATCGGCGGACTCATCGCGACCGTCATGGAAAAAGTGGGCAAAGAGGGCATCGTTACGGTTGATGATTCCAACACGATCGGCAGTTCGTATGAGATCGTGGAGGGAATGCAGTTTGACCGCGGCTACGTTTCGCAATATATGGTGACGAACCAGGAGAAGATGGAATCCGCGCTTGAGGAGCCCTACGTGCTTGTAACGGACAAGAAGATTTCTTCCATCCAGGATATTTTGGCGTTGCTTGAGAAGATCGTGCAGAGCGGCAAGAAGGAATTGCTGATCATCGCCGACGATGTGGACGGTGAGGCGCTCACGACGTTGATTGTGAACAAGCTGCGCGGCATCTTCAATGTGCTTGCGGTGAAGGCTCCGGGCTTTGGTGATCGTAAGAAAGAGATGCTGCAGGACATTGCGACGGTGACCGGCGCGTCATTCATTTCCGAAGAGCTTGGCAAGAAGTTCGAAAACACCGAGCTCGCCGATCTCGGCCACGCGCGGCGCGTCGTGTCCACGAAGGATGTGACGACGATCGTGGACGGCAAGGGCGACAAGAAGGACATCGAAGCGCGTGTTGCGCAGATCAAGGCGCAGATCAAAAAGAGCGATTCCGATTTTGATAAGGAAAAATTGCAGGAGCGTTTGGGCAAGCTTTCGAATGGCGTCGCCGTCATCAAGGTAGGCGCGCCGACGGAGTCCGCGCAAAAGGAATTGAAGCAGCGCGTTGATGACGCGGTTGCAGCGACCCGCGCTGCCATGGAAGAAGGCATTGTGCCGGGCGGCGGCATCGCGCTCTTGAACGTCAACTTTGAATTGTTTGGAAAACCGGACGCGGAGAAGACGGTGAAAGCCGCGGCGGCGTCCATCTTGCGCAGAGCGCTTGAAGCGCCGGTCCGCGCGATCGTAGAGAACAGCGGAGAATCCGCCGATCGCGTGATCGACGAGCTTGGCAAGCGTGGCAACGAGCCATGGAAGGGATTCAACGCGCTTACAAACAAAACAATGGGCGATCTTCGTGAGGCAGGCATCATCGATCCGCTCAAGGTAACGCGCAGCGCATTCATGAACGCGGTCTCGGTTGCGGCGAACTATCTGACAATCGGCGCCGCAATAACGAACATCCCCGAGAAGAAAGAGACGGGCATGCCGGGCGGCATGGGTGGCGGGATGTCGGGCATGGGAGGAGATTACTAAAATCATTCACAGATTCCATTTTTTTTAATGGACTGTGTTAAAATTTTCATAGAACATTCGATTTATGAGGAGCCGTCATGGGCAGCCATATTAGACACGTTCTTTTTCTCGTCGCCGTAACGATCTTCCTCTTCATCTAAACCGCTTTTGCTCCGCAGACTCATGTCAGCGGAGCTTTTATTTGTACGGCATCCGATTTAGCACCCAACTGTTGTTTCAGCTCGTATCATTTGGTATAATATAGGCATGATAACCTGGATCTTGATAGTAATAGTCGTTTTAGTGCTTTTATGGCTCGTTTTGGCATATAACGGCCTCGTTACCTCGCGCAATAGGACGCAGGAGGCGTATTCGGACATTGATGTCCAGCTCAAGCGCCGCTACGACCTTATTCCAAACCTCGTTTCTACCGTGCAGGGTTATGCTGCGCACGAGAAGACGGTGTTCGAGGATGTGACGAAGGCCCGCACGGCGGCCATGTCTGCGACCGGACCGGCAAAGGCGGACGCGGAGAATCAGCTTTCGGGAACGCTCAAGTCACTCTTCGCCGTCGCGGAAAATTATCCGGATCTCAAAGCGAATCAAAATTTCCTTCAACTTCAGAACGAATTGACCGATACGGAAGACAAGATCCAGGCCGCCCGCCGGTTCTATAACGGCATGGTTCGCGACTTCAATACGAAGACCCAGGTCTTTCCGACGAATGTCTTCGCCGACATGATGGGCTTCACCAAAATGGATTTCTTCGGCAATGACCTTAGTGACGCAGAGAAACAACCCGTCGCTGTTAAATTCTAAAAACATTGGGCCATGTGTTTTGAAGCAAGGAAGATTAATTGCTCCAAAACACATGGCCCAATGTTTTATCTGTCAGCGACGGGTTGTTTCCCTGTATGTTAAATAATAGGAAGAAAGAAAATGGCTGCTAATTTATACACGCTTCAATCTTCAAATGTACGCAGGACATGGTTGCTCTTCATAGCATTTTTTCTCGTGGTCGGCGCGCTCGGGTACGCGATTTCCATGTATTACGGCGATCCGACATTTTTGATCGGCGCGGTCATTTTTAGCATCGTCTACTCGTTCATCAGCTATTATTCTTCCGCGTCCATCGCGCTCGGACTCGCCCGCGCGAAGGAGGTCCAGAAAGCGGACAATCCGATGCTGTGGAACATCGTTGAAAATCTTTGCATCACCGCCGGACTTCCGATGCCGAAGCTGTACATCACGCCGGAGTTGCAGATCAATGCGTTCGCAACGGGGCGGGATCCCCAGCACGCCGCGGTGGCGGTCACGCAGGGCGCGCTCCAGCGGCTTGATAAAGATGAATTGCAGGGCGTCATCGCGCACGAGCTTTCGCACGTTGGCAATCGAGACATCCTCGTCTCCACGGTGGCCGCGATGCTCGCGGGTATCATCTCGCTCATCGCGGATATCTTCTTGCGCTCGCTCTTTTTCGGTGGGTTCGGTGGCCGCGGACGCAATAGCGGCAACGGCGAGGCGCAGGAGATCTTCTTTGTTGCCGCCATCGTGCTTTCCATTCTTGCGCCGATCGGCACGATGCTGATCCAGCTTGCCATTTCGCGCCGGCGCGAGTCACTCGCCGACGCCTCGGGGGTTCTTCTCACGCGTTATCCGGAGGGTCTCATCTCTGCGCTGCAGAAGATCCAGCTCGACACGACGCCGATGGCATCGGCCAAAGACTCCACCGCGCACATGTGGCTCGACACGCCGTTCAAGGGCAAGGGCGCTTCATGGTGGCACACGCTTTTTGCGACCCATCCGCCGATCGAACAACGCATCAAGGCGTTACAGCAGATCTCGGTATAATTCCACATTTATGAAATACAAATTTTCCAAAACCGTCGTAGTTGCCCTCGGCGGTTCTATTGTCCATCCCGACGGGATCGACGTGAAGTTCTTAAAAGATTTTAAAAAATTTCTTGCGCCGTTTTTAAGGCGCGGTACCAAGTTTGTTCTCGTGATCGGCGGCGGAAAGTTGTCACGCAACTTTCAGGAAGCGGCGGAGCAGGTGAGTCGCGTGACGGACGAAGATAAGGACTGGATCGGCATCCACGCCACGCGCCTCAACGCGCATCTTTTGCGAACTATCTTTCGCGATGTTGCCGACCCGGTGGTCATCGACATCCGCGGGAGGATAAAAAAACTTAAGCACCCAGTGACGATCGCATCCGGCTGGCGTCCAGGTTGGTCCACGGATTACGTTGCTATGCGGATCGCCGCTGACTTTGGCGCCCACGAGGCGATCATCGCCGGCAAGCCGGCACATGTATATAGTAAAGACTTTACCAAACATGCCGACGCCGTGCCGTTCAACGAGCTCACCTGGCGCGAGTATCGCACGTTGATCCCCGCCAAGTGGAAGCCCGGTCTTCACGCGCCCGTTGACCCCGTCGGCGCGGCGCTCGGCGCGCGCGAGGACGTGAAGGCCATCATCGTCGACGGCCGCAACATGAAAAACTTCGCCGCGCTCTTGAACGGAAAGGAATTTAAGGGTACTATCATCGGAGCGTAGAAAGCACTGGAGAGGTGTGCGAGCGGTCTAAACAGCAGTCCTGGAAAGACTGTGTACCGAAAGGTACCGAGGGTTCGAATCCCTCCCTCTCCGCAATAGTTGACGAAGTTTTACTTAAATTAATAGTTTTTTATGAAGCAAAAAAGAATTTTCAAATGGTTGACGCTTGATATGATCATTTTTCTGGTCACGAATATTCTTCTTATTTCATATTTCGGAGATAGATTGTCGATCTTGGATGATATCGGATATTTTAAGCTTCTCGTTTTGGGTTTGGCGGCATATCGAGCA
>Ga0265338_10000687_pt1 | contig 58063 bp, 36 predicted proteins | sample 42126metaG_FD_193579 | JGI IMG/M metagenome (GOLD analysis project Ga0265338, IMG submission 193579) | Rhizosphere microbial communities from Carex aquatilis grown in University of Washington, Seatle, WA, United States - 4-21-26 metaG | ecosystem: Host-associated > Plants > Roots > Rhizosphere... | reverse complement strand
GCCCATACCCCAGACGCTGTCCATTGCCAGCGTCACCGTCACCAGCGTGGCCGGGACCAATGACTTGATGCTCCGGTGGAGCGCGCCGACGAATTATCACTACGGGATCCAATGGACGACCAATCTTGCGCTGCCTTTCAGCAGCTGGTCCGTCATTGCCAGCCCGGTGTTCGCGGTGACCAACAGCGTTTACACCTTCGTTGACAACGGCCAGACCGGTTCGCCGACGGGCGCGAAATATTTCCGGCTCCTCGAGTATCCGTAAGCTGACCGGAAGGAGCGCGGGCAGCCTGCCCGCGAGATTTGATATGAATGCGCGGACAAGCTGTCCGCGCCCCGGCGCGCGCGGCGCGCGAGGGCAAGGGCAGATGGTTTGCAGTTTGAGTACCGATGAAAATGCTGACGATTCCGACCTTGACGGTGTTGTCAAAGCGGCAGGAGGAAATCCTGCAGGCCGCCTGCCTTGGCGTGCCCGACAAGCAGATTGCCGATCAGCTGGGAGTTTCCCCGCGCACGCTGGAGGGACACTGGCGCGCCATCCATCACAAGCTCGGTTCGGTCAACCGCTGCCAGGCCGGATTCATCTTCGCCGCCCTGCGGGAAAACCCGCAGGGGAAAGTCCCCGCGTAAATTCGCCCTCTGGCGCGCCGGCCTTGAAATGTTAGGATGCTATTGTCGCAACCGCCGGTCGAATCAAGAAATTGAAAGGGACAAAATGAAAACCAAAAAACTGCTGGTGTTGGCCTTCATGGCCGCGTGCGGTGCCTGCCTTTCGGTAAACCCCGCGTTCGCTCAATCCTGGACCCAGCAGACCAACGCGCCCGGTTTGGCCTGGACGTCGGTCGCAGCTTCGGCTGACGGAGTCAAATTGGCGGCGACGGCATGGAGCGGGCAGATTTATACCTCGACCGATTCTGGAGCAGCTTGGACGCGGGCCGCCGGGCTGCCGAATAACCTGTGGCGAACCGTGGCCACTTCAGCCGATGGTTCCCGCTTGGCGGCAATTTCTTATCCCAACAGCTTGTTTGCAAACTTCCGGTCCACGAATTCAGGGCTTACCTGGAATGCCATCAGCAACGCACCTCCCGATCCCAGCCAAGCGTGGACGGCCATTGCCTGCTCGGCCGACGGCACGACATTGGCGGGGGCAGCGGAATACTCCGGTCAGATTTACACCTCAACGAATTCAGGAGCGTCCTGGAACACAAATAACGCGCCGGGTGCAGAGTGGAGTTCGCTGGCGGCTTCCGCCGACGGGTCTAAATTGGTGGCCGTCCAGGCCGGGAATGGCGGCGGCATTTATTCCTCAACCAATTCGGGGATGACCTGGCTGCCGACCAGTGCGCCAATTCATTGGTGGACTTCGGTGGCATCCTCAACGGATGGAACGAAGCTGATCGCGGCCGTCAATAATGGCGGGATTTATACATCCGCTGATTCGGGAGCCAGTTGGTTATCCAACACTGTTCCGACGATGAATTGGACTTCGGTGGCGTCATCGGCCGATGGAACGAAACTCGTCGCGGCGGCCAACGGCAGCATCTATACCTCGTTCGATTCCGGGATTAGTTGGGATTCAAATATCGTTCCCCATAACAGTTGGACCTCCGTCGCGAGTTCGGCGGATGGAAACAAATTGGTCGCCGTGGCGGCCGGCGGCATCTGGACCGCAGCAATCCCGATTAACTCCCAGCTCAAATTTGTGACCAATAATGGCGCGATTACGATCACGGGTTATACCGGTCCTCGCGGACTGGTCACCATTCCGAGCCTGACCAACGGCCTGCCCGTCACCAGCATCGCGGCGGGAGCGTTTCAAAATAACTACAACGTGGCGGGTGTCGTCATTCCCAACACCGTCACGAACATCGGTCTCTACGCGTTCCAAGGTTGCGATTATTTGACTCTGGTCACGATTCCCGCCTCGGTCACCGGCATCGGCGCGGTGGCGTTTTGTAACTGCCGCAAATTGACGGCCATTACGGTGGACCCGGCCAATTTGTTTTACAGCAGCGCCAATGGGGTGTTATTCAACAAAGACCGGACCGGACTCATTCAATTTCCTGCCGGCTTGGGTGGGAGTTACGCGATTCCCGGCAGCGTTACCCGCGTTGGAACCGAGGCGTTCTTTGGCTGCACCCTTCTGACCAACGTCATGGTTGGCAACAGCGTCACCAACATCGGCGACCTGGCATTCTTTGCCAGCGGCCCTTTGACAGCCATAACGGTGGAGGCAAACAATCCCGCTTATAGCAGCGTGAATGGAGTGTTGTTCGACAAGGACCAAACCACGCTCGTAACCTTTCCGGCCGGCTTGGGTGGAAGTTACACGGTACCCGCCGGCGTCACCAACATCCTGGATTACGCGTTCAGTTACTGCAACGGTTTGACCGAGGTCACGATTCCTGCCAGCGTGACCCGCCTGGAATGGAGTGCGTTTGTCTTCTGCGGCGCGCTGACGGGGGTCTATTTCCTGGGGAATGCCCCGGACACCGGCGGTTTCGACCCTTTTGCGCTCACCGATGCGACGGTCTATTATTTGCCGGGCACCGCCGGCTGGAGCGAATTCTTCGCTGACACCAGCGTGACAGGTGTCCTGTGGCTGCCGCAGGTGTTGACCGGCGATGGCGATTTTGGGGTGCGGACGAATCAGTTTGGCTTCAACATTACGTGGGCCGGCGGCCAGACGGTCGTGGTGGAGGCCTGCACTAACCTTGTCAATCCCGTGTGGCAGCCGGTGCAGACCAACACCCTGACGGGCGATCCGGTTTATGTCAGCGATCCCCAATGGACCAATTATCCCGGCCGCTTCTACCGCCTCCGTTCGCCGTAAAGCCGATCGGATTCCGCTTCCCGACGGCAGGGCAGCGCTGCTGTTCGGTCATCATCGCCGGCATGCCGCCGCCCGGTCTGGTCCCGGCTGCCCCCTCGGGAAGGTGAGCCCTTTGCCGCAAGACGCCGGCGCTCCGCAGGTTTTTTAATCCCGCTTTGCTTTCGCCGCGGTTTGCCATATGTTTCCCGATTGGATTGGACTGAAAATTCGCGGTCATGAGCAAGGAATTCATCCGGATCGGCGGCGCGCGTGAGCATAACCTGAAAAATCTCACGCTGAACATCCCGCGCGACAAGCTGGTGGTCATCACCGGCCTCAGCGGCAGCGGCAAATCGTCGCTCGCCTTCGACACCATCTATGCCGAGGGCCAGCGCAAATACGTCGAAAGCCTCTCCGCCTATGCCCGGCAGTTCCTCGACCAGATGCAGAAGCCGGAGGTGGACTTCATCGAGGGGCTGTCCCCGGCCATCGCCATCGAACAACGCAGCTCCGGCTCCAGCCCGCGCTCCATCATCGCCACCACCACCGAGATCTACGATTACCTCCGCCTGCTGTACGCGCACATTGGCAAGCCCCACTGCCCCGACACCGGCGTACCCATCGTCTCCCAGACCACCAGCGACATTGTGGACAAAATCCTCGCCCTGCCGCCCAAGACCCGGGTGCTGCTGCTGGCGCCGGTCGTGCGCCGCCAAAAGGGCGAGTTCCGCGATGTCATTGAACGCCTCGGGCGCGAGGGCTTCGTCCGCGCCCGCGTGGACGGCGAACTGGTCGAGCTCGGCGAGACGGCCGAGCGCCTCAAGCTCGACAAAAAGAAGTTTCACACCATCGAAGCCGTCGTGGACCGGCTGGTGATCGATGACAAGATCCGGGTGCGGCTGGGGGATTCGGTGGAGACCGCGTTGCGCTGGGGCGAGGGCGTGATGTTCACGTTGCATCAGGCGCCGGGAGAGTCCAAAGTCCAAAGTCCAAAGCCCAAGGCTGCCGAACCGGTCGCCAATTCGCCTTCGGAAGTTTGGACCGAAACGTTGCATTCGAACAAAATGTGCAGCCCCGCGACAGGCAAGAGCTATGATCCGCCCACGCCGAAACATTTTTCGTTCAACGCCCCGGCGGGCGCCTGCCCGGTCTGCCATGGGCTCGGCCAGAAGATGATTTTTGACGAGGACCTCGTCGTGCCCGACCCGGAAAAATCGCTCGAGGACGGCGCAGTCCAGCCCTGGCGGCGGGCGGGCAAGCGGATGAACATTTATTACAAGGCCATGCTGCGTTCGATTGCGGCGCATTTCGGCGTCAGTCTGGAGACGCCCTGGAAAAGCCTGCCGGACGATTTCAAAAAGGTCCTGCTGCACGGTTCGGGCGAGACGGCGGTCGATTTCAATTTCTGGCGCGGGGGCAAGATGAGCACCATCAGCCGTCCCTTCGAGGGCGTCCTGCCCAACCTGGAGCGGATGTACACGGACAGCGAAAGCGAGTTCGTCCGCAACCGCATCAAGCCCTACATGAGCCCGCAATTTTGCGACGTGTGCAAGGGCAAACGGCTGAAACCGGAAATTCTGGCGGTGACGCTTTCGAATGCGGAATTCGGAGTGCCGAGTGCGGAGTCAGGCGGCAGTGCCGCTCCTCCGCGGTCCGCGGTCCGCGCTCCGCGCTTCAAGATTCCCGGCCTGTCCATCATGGACGTCTGCGCGCTGTCGGTGGAGAAGGCCGATGAATTTTTCGCCGGCCTCAAGCTCACGGAATTCGAGGAAAAAATCGCGCACGAAGTTATCAAGGAAATCCGCGCCCGGCTCGGCTTCCTGAAGAATGTCGGCCTTGGCTATCTCACGCTCAACCGGGAGAGCAGCACGCTGAGCGGCGGCGAGGCCCAGCGCATCCGGCTCGCCACGCAGATCGGCGCGGGACTCGTCGGCGTGCTCTACATCCTGGACGAGCCGAGCATCGGCCTGCACCAGCGCGACAACGACCGCCTGCTCGCCACGCTCAAGGGCCTGCGCGACCTCGGCAACACCGTGCTCGTGGTCGAGCATGACGCCGATACCATCCGGCAGGCGGATTATGTCGTTGATCTTGGCCCGGGGGCGGGCGTTCACGGGGGTGCTTTGGTGGTGGCGGGCACCCTGCCGGAAATCCTGGCGCACCCCCATTCGCTCACGGCGCAGTACCTGCGCGGCGAACTGACCATCCCCATCCCCAAAAAACGGCTGGCGCCGACGGAGGAGCGCGGCTGGCTCGAGGTGCTCGGCGCGAAGGAAAACAACCTGCGGAACATCGACGCGCGGATCCCCCTCGGCACGTTCACCTGCGTCACCGGCGTGAGCGGTTCCGGCAAAAGCACGCTGGTGGATGACATCCTGCGCCGGGCGCTGTTCCGCAAGTTTTACGGTTCCAAGGAAACGCCCGGCGCGCACCGCGCCCTGAAAGGGTTTGAAGTGATTGACAAGGTGATTGTGATTGACCAGGCGCCGATCGGCCGCACGCCGCGCTCGAACCCGGCCACCTACACCGGCATGTTCAATCACATCCGCGATTTGTTTGCGAAGCTGCCGTCGGCCAAGATCCGCGGCTATGCGCCCGGCCGGTTCAGCTTCAACGTCAAGGGCGGCCGCTGCGAAAAGTGCGAGGGCGACGGGCTGCTCAAGATCGAGATGAATTTCCTGCCGCCGGTGTACGTGACCTGCGAGGTCTGCGGCGGCAGGCGCTACAACCGGGAGACGCTCGAAATCACCTACAAGGGCAAGAACATCGCCGACGTGCTGGGGATGACGGTGGACGAGGCGGCGACGTTTTTCCGGGCCGTGCCGCAGATCTACGAGCCGTTGCTGACGCTGGCCGAGGTCGGCCTCGGCTACATCGGGCTGGGACAGGCGGCGACGACGCTGAGCGGCGGCGAGGCGCAGCGGGTGAAGCTCGCCGCCGAGCTGAGCCGCAAGGCCACCGGGCGCACCTTTTACATTTTGGACGAACCGACCACCGGCCTGCATTTTCACGACGTGGCGAAATTGCTCGAAGTCCTGTTCAAATTGCGCAACACCGGCAACACCCTCGTCGTCATCGAGCATAACCTCGACGTCATCAAGACGGCGGATTGGATCATTGACCTCGGCCCGGAGGGCGGGGATGCCGGCGGGCGCATTGTCGCGCAGGGGCCGCCGGAAGCCGTGGCCCGCTGCGCCGAAAGTTTCACCGGGCAGTACCTGGGCCGCGTCCTGGCAAAATGATATGCACAACCGCTGGTTGACCCTGGCCAAGGTGTTGCTGGTGGTTTTTGCCGGCCTCGTGATGCTCACGCAATTTTGCCCTGAACGCGAGAAGCAGTTTGGAGTGCTGTCCGTGCCTCAACTCTTCCTCGTGTCCCAGCGGCTGGCGCAAACCACCAATGTTGTACAAGCGGACAAGCTGAATATGCCCTTTGGCGGGTCCTGCCGGGATTTCGACTTGGTTCTGCCGGAGGAGGCTCGGGTTTTTTTGACCGACATGGCCGGCATCACCAACCGCGGCAACGCGGGGAGATACTTTTTCGTAACCTACTACCTCTTTCCCCGCGAGATTGGAGTGAGCGTGGACCAGCCGGCCCAGCTGACCCAGGAAGGCTTCCGGGGCCGGACCCCCCAATCCGTTGAGGAACTTCGCACCAACCGGTTCGACGTGGTTATTAGCTGTCAGATGGGTGAGAATAGAACGGTTATCCTGAAGCTGCACCCGATTTCTCTGCGAAGCCCGGCCTATCCGGTTTGGTTTCACTCCCTGGGGGATGCCGGCGTGTCTTTTCTGCTTCCCGTGTTGACCGCGCTGGCGGGGATGTGGCTGTTCCGTTTTTTATTCCCCGCCCTCGGTGAACGGACGCCGCGGCTGGAACAGCTGGCGTATGGCTTTGGCCTGGGAATGATGGCGGTGGCGGCCTTGACGTTGGGCATTAAGCTGTGCGGCTTTTCCGGCCGAGGCTGGGTGCTCCTGATGACGGGCGTCGGCGGCATGGCGGAAATCTGGCATGATCGCCAGGCTTTTAAGACGGGGATTGCCGGCGGCTTCAGGAAGACAATTTGCAGCCCCGTTGTGTGGATCGGCTTGCCAGTGTTCCTGGTGCTTTTCCTCCTGGCCGGAGTGTCGGGGATTAATGAATTCGATGCGGTGGCGGCGTGGCTGCTCAAGGCAAAAATAATGCATCTCTATGCCGGCAAAGAGCTGGTGGCATGGTTTTCCAATCCGCGCCTGGCGCATGCGCACCTTGATTATTCCACGCTCGTGCCTTCGTTGCATGCCGCCACGTACGACTCGCTCGGCCACGTGGATGAGTTTGTCACCAAATTCTGGCCCGTCTGGATGTTGTTGTTTCTCCTGGTGGCGTTGGCCTCGTTGAATCGGAGCCGGAGGGGCTGGGTTCAGGCCCCGGCGTTTTTTCTCCTGGCCTTGTTGTTGCTGCCGGCCACGCAAAAATATGTCCTGATGGAAGGCGGCACCCTGCCCATGGTCTTTTTCACCGTGCTGGGCTTTGTGCAATGCGCCCTCTGGCTGCTGGAAAAGGACCGTGCCCGCCTCGGCCTCGGACTGACGCTCTTGTTTGGCGCGGCCATGTCAAAGTTCGAGGGCTTCATTTTTCTGGCGCTGGTGGGAAGCTGGATGCTCCTGCTGCCTTCGGCGCGGCCCTCCTTGAAACCGTCGCCTCACTTCTGGCGGGTGCTGGGGTTCTGGCTGCTGGCCGCGCTGCCGTTTGTTTGTTTGCGTGTCCAAATACCCGTCCTCCACTATGAATCAGGTTGGGCCGGTTACGCCCTCCGCCATCCCGGCCTCCTGCTGGCACACTGGCCGGGCATTTTCATGATTCTGCTGGCCCGATGGTTCATCAGCCCCGGCCTGGCCAGCTGGAGCGCAGCGGGTGGCCGGCTTGAATGGACCGGCGCTTGGGATGGCCTGTCATCGTTGTATTATAAGCCGACCGTCGGCTTGGCCTGGCTTTGCCTGTTGATGACGGTGGCGCTCTGGTTTGCCATTCCCGCCCGGCGCCGGGTGGTCGTATGGTTGCTGGTGATCCTGCTTGGCGCCCTGGCCGCCTTCAGCGGCGTGTTTGCCAGTTTCGTCAGCATTACCAGCCCGGCCGAGGCGACCAGTTACACCAGTGATGAAACCGCGGGGCGATACCTTTTCCCGCTGTTGCTGGCCTGGTGGGCCACCATCACCACCCTGCTTTTCGTCGGCCTCGACGACCGGGATGACCGGGCGGCCGCCGGCCCGCCCGCCCCGGCTTCCGGTGCTGCAAAACGGCCGCCGGCCGGCAAGCGCCGCCGGGTTGTCAGATAGGTCCGGAAGGCGGGGCTGCCGGCAGAAGTGCCCGTTGCGTTAAAAGTTTTATCAGATAATATTCGGACTGCGATTGGGACTGCGATTTGCAGCCGTTGGTCGATCATCCGTTATGAAGATAGCGTTATTCGGTCTGGCCGGGATTAAAACCGGCAAACACAACCTCAAGGATCCGCGCTTCGACGAGGCCGACCGGCTGGTCGAGGCGGACAAGAAAACCTACGCGCAGGTGGATGTGGTGGGCGAGGACCAGCTTATTGACGCCGACGCCATCCTGGTGTCGGTGGAGGGCCGGGCGGACCTGATTTTGAAGGACCTGGAATTTGTGGAAACGCGCCTGGGCCGCGAGCCGCAGGAAGCCGAGCGCGAGGCATTGAAGAAAATCCAGACGCTTCTGGAGCAGGAAAAATTCGTCTTCCATTCCGGCCTGGCGCCGGCGGATCTTGAAGCCGTCGCCGCGCACAACTTTTTCACCGCCAAGCCGATTGTGGTGGCCGAAGCGGCAGAACTGGAGAATCCCGACATCCTGCTGCTGCGCGCGTTTTACGAGGGCGGCTACATTTGCTTCCTCACCGTTGGCGGCAAGGAAAACCGGGCGTGGGCGATCCGCAAGGGCCTGACCGCCTGGGAGGCCGGCGGCGCGATTCACACGGACATCCAGAAGGGTTTCATCCGGGCGGAAATCATCAGCTATGCGGATTTTGTCGCGGCCGGCGGTGAAACGCAGGCCAAGCGCGCCAACAAAATGCGGCTGGAGACGAAGCAATACGTCATGCAGGACTACGACCTGACGAATTTCCGGTTCAACAAGTAGGCGCGGCAATCATCTGCCGTATCAGGCCGGGAACAAGCCGCCGCCCATGGCGCCGGCCATCCCACTTTTGTAAACGCCGTGGCAGTAGTTGTTGCCATCGGCCGGCGGCCGGCCTGGATCCGTTCCGTATCGGGCGTTGAAACGGCCGGGTCTGGCATTTGAACTGCTTGATACAAGGTTGATTTACCCATGAAAACAGCCAAAAACCACGATCCGATGGCGGTTGGCCCGAATGCCTCGAACGGGAAACCAGCCGAAGCGGAGCGGCGCCAAGTGCCCGGTGGACTGGAACAACGGGTTGCTGAATTGGAGCAACAGGTCGCCGGGCTGGCGGCCCAAAATGCCGAATTGGCCCGGGTCAACAAGGATCTGGCCAACGCCCAGAGACAGTTGCAGGCGCTGCTGGACAACATCCCGGACCGGATTTACTTCAAAGACACCCAATCCCGGTTCCTCCAGCTCAACCAGGCGCTCGCCAAGCGACTGGGCGTGGCAGACCCCGGACAGGTCATCGGCAAAACCGACTTTGATTTTCAACTTCCGGAACGGGCCAAGGAGTTCTATACGGATGAGCAACGGATCATGCAGAGCGGTGAGGCGTTGATCAACAAGACCGAAAAACAGATCCTGCCCGACGGCAAAACCGCTTGGACGGCCACCACCAAGGTGCCCATGCGGGACCCGGAGGGAAAAATCGTCGGTCTGGTGGGCTTCAACCGGGACATCACCCGGCAGAAACAGGCGGAAGCCGGACAGGCGTACGAACAGGACCTGTTCCATACGCTACTGGATACCATACCGGACAATGTTTATTTCAAAGACCGCGAGTCGCGCATTGTGCGGGCGAGCAAGTCAAAAGTGGAAGCGACCCTGCAAGCCGTCCGCGAGAGCTATCGTACCGCCCATCCGGCCGCCGGGCCGGAAGCATGGCCCGCACATCTGGCCAACTTCGAATCTTTCGGCAAATGGCTGATCGGCAAAAGCGATTTCGACACATACCCGGAAGCCCACGCTCGTGCCGCGTACGAAGATGAGCAGGGAATCATGCGCACCGGCCAGCCCGTCATGGGCAAGGTCCAGAAGGCTATGCTTCCCGATGGCAAGGCTATCTGGTGGACCTCGACCAAAATGCCCTGGCATGACAAGGATGGACAAATCATCGGGACCTTCGGTGTCTCCAGTGATGTGACCGCCATCAAAGAAGTGGAAGAGACGCTGAGCCGGGAACGGCTGCTGCTGCGGGCGCTGATCGACAATCTGCCGGACGCCATCTATGCCAAGGACACCGTCGGCCGCAAGACCCTGGCCAACCCCGCCGACTTGAAGAATCTCCGGTGCAAAACCGAAGCCGAAGCCATCGGCAAAAGCGATTTCGATCTTTTTTCAAAGGACCTCGCCGAGAAATTCTGGGCCGATGACCTGAAAGTGATCTCGGGCGAGCCGGTCATCAACCGGGAGGAATATCTCTTTGACGAAGCCGGCCGGAAACGCTGGTTGTTGACCAGCAAACTGCCGCTGCATGACCAGGACCGAAAGATCGTCGGCCTGATCGGCATCGGCCGGGACATTACCCTGCAGAAACAGGCGGAGGAGGCGCTGCATCGGTCCAATGAGGCGCTGGCCCGCACCGACCGGCTGTTGCAGGCCATGCTGGACAACATTCCCGACTGGATTTATTTCAAGGACACCGAGTCCCGGATCCTCAAGATCGGCCGGACGCTGGCCAAGGCCATGGGGATGGCCGACCCGGAAGAGGCCGTCGGCAAAACGGATTTCGATTTCCGGCAGCCGGACCAGGCCCGGGAGTTTTATGAGGACGAGCAAAAGATCATCCGGACCGGCGAGCCGTTGATCAACAAGACCGAGCGGCAGGTCCTGGACAACGGCGACATCGGCTGGACGTCCACCACCAAGGTGCCGCTGCGGGACCCGGCGGGAAAGGTCATCGGCCTGGTGGGCATCAATCGGGACATCACGCAGCAGAAACAGGCGGAGGAGGCGCTGCGCCAGAGCGAGGAAAAATTGCAGCAGTTTGCCACCCAGCTCGAACGCAGCAACCGCGAGTTGCAGGATTTTGCCTACGTGGCCTCACATGACCTCCAGGAGCCCCTGCGCAAAATCGTGGTCTTTGGCGAGCGGCTCAAGGAAAAGAACCTTGATAAATTTGGCCCCGAGTCGCTGGATTTTCTGGACCGGATGCAGAAGGCGGCGGGGCGGATGCAGACCCTGATCACCGACCTGCTGACATTTTCGCGCATTACGACCAAGGCCCAGCCTTTCGCGCCGGTCAATCTGGCGGAAGTGGCCAGCGGCGTGGTGGACGATCTGGAAGGCCGGATCGAAATGGTCAAGGGCCGCGTCGAAGTGGGATCGCTGCCGGTCATCGATGCGGAACCGGTGCAGATGCGCCAGTTGCTGCAAAACCTGATCGGCAATGCGCTCAAGTTCCGCCGTCCCGAGGAACCGCCCGTGGTGAAGGTTGACGCGCAGATCATTTCCGACCCGGCGGCGCCCGACAAGCAGCTTTGCCGGCTGACGGTGAGCGACAATTGCATCGGCTTTGATGAAAAATATCTGGATCGCATCTTCAACGTTTTCCAGCGGTTGCATACCCGGAATGAATACGAAGGAACCGGAATGGGGCTGGCCATCGTGAAGAAGATTGCGTTGTATCATGGCGGGGAAATCACCGCGAAGAGCAAACCGGGTGAAGGGTCCACCTTTATTTTGACAGTGCCGGTGGTTCATCCCAAAGCGCCGGACAGCATCAACAACAAGGAAGACCAAACGCCGTAAATGGCACTCTCCCCAACCGGGATTCGCCCCCGGTTTTTCAACGAATTTCGAGGACGAGGACGAGGACGGGAACGAGTTGAAATTGCCGGTGCCGGTGTCCGTTTCAATCAATACCCGTTCGAGGCCCTGATTTACCGCTTTTGTCGCCGCGTCACGTCGTTTAGATTCGGACGCATGTCGTTTCGTTGGCAATGGCTGTTGATTCTGTCCGTGTGTTTGCTGGCCGGCGGACGGAGCTTCGCCGCCACCGCGCGGGAGGATCGTGCTTATGCGGCCGCCGTCAGCGCGTTCCAGGACGGAATGTGGAGCCGCGCGGAAACAGCGCTGGCCAAATTCATCCAGAAATACCCCAAATCCAGCCATCTGGCCGAGGCGGTGCTGCTGCAGGCCGAGGCGGAATACAAGCAGGGAAAACTCCTGGAAACCATTGTGCTGCTGACCGAGCGCAAATCCGGGGCCGGAGACCTGGCCGACCAGTATGTTTATTGGATTGGCGAAGCGCAGTTCCAGGCCGGGGATCTGGCCGCCGCGGCAGAAACCTTTGTTTCCCTGCCGCGCGATTATCCTGAATCCTCGCTGCGGCTTCGGGCCGTGGTGGAAGCGGCGGCGGCGCAGGCGCGGACCAATGAATGGCCGCAGGTGGTCGCCCTGCTGGAGCCGACGAACAGCGTGTTTCAGCGTGCAGTACAGATGGATCCGGCGGGCGAACTGGTCGCGCGCGGGCGTCTGCTGCTGACGCAGGCGAAGCTCGCCCAGAAGGATTTTGCCGGCGCGGCGGCGGTTTTGGGATCGCTGAACCCGCAGATGCTCCGGCCGGAACTGGACTGGCAGCGGGCCTATCTGCTCTACCAGGTCAGGCTGGCCGCGGGCGACACCAACGCGGCGCTGGCGGCCACGACCAATCTGGTTCAGATCGCGCTGGCTGAAAAAAACGATGTTCTCTGCGCCGCGGGCGAGGCTTTGCGCGCGGATGTGCTGGAGCAGCTGGGACAAGAGTCCGGAGCCCTGGCCGCCTATCAGGAAATTCTCGCGCTGAACGCGTCCGCCGGCCAGCAGCGCCAGGCGATCTTAAAAATGGCGGAACTGGCCATCGCGCAAAACCAGTTTTCCAATGCCGTGCAATCGCTGGAGAAGTTCCTCGCGCAATTTCCGGGTTCGCCGGCCATGGATGTGGCCTTGCTGACGCTCGGGGAATTGCACTTGAAGGATTACGCCCTCCGGCCGGCGGCGACGAACGAGCTGGCGGCGGCGCAGGCGCGTTTCGATCAATTCCTCGGCTCCTTCACCAACAGTCCGCTCGCCGGCAAGGCGTATCTGGATCGCGGCTGGTGTTTGTCGATTGCGGGCCGGGCGCCGGAAAGCTTTGCCGCCTTCAAGGAGGCGGCGAAACGGCTGCCGCCGTCGGAAGACCGGGCCGCGGCCCGTTTCAAAATGGGTGACGCGTTGTTCGCCCAAAAGGATTTTACCAACGCTTTGAACGAGTATCGGAAGGTGGTGGAAGATTTCACCAGTTTTCCCGCCGTGATGCAAACGCTCGGCGACCGCGCGCTCTACCAGATGCTGCGCGCGAACCTGGAGTTGACCAACCTGGACGGCGCGACGGACGCGATGGACCGGCTGCTGAAGTTTTATCCGTCCAGCGATCTGGCCGACAGCGGCATCCTGCTGGTGGGCGAAGGCCTGGCCGATTCCCGCCAGCCCGCCGCCGCGCGCGCCAATTTTCAGAGATTCGAAGTGACCTTTCCGAACTCGCCGCTGCGACCGCAGGCGGAGCTGGCCATCGCGCGCACTTACGAGCAGGACCAGAACCCGGACTGGCCTGCGGCCATCAGCCAATACGAGAACTGGCTGAAGGATTATCCCACCAACGCGCTGCGGCCCCAGGTGCTTTATGCCCTGGCCCGGGTCAATTTTCAGGCGGGCAACGAGACCAATGCGCTCGGGCTGTACACGAATTTCGTCGCGCAATTCCCCACCCACGAACTCGCGCCGCTGGCCCAGTGGTGGGTGGCGGACTATAACTTCCGCCTGGGCGGGACCAATTATCTGAACGCGGAGAGAAACTATAAAATGCTTTATCAAAACACGAACTGGCAGGCGTCGCCGCTGGTTTACCCGGCGCGGCTGATGGCCGGGCGCGCGGCGATGGGCCTGCCCAGCTACACCGACGCCATTGACCATTTTAAGACCCTGACGAGCGACACGAATTGTCCGCCGGACCTGAACGCCCAGGCGCTGTTCGCCTATGGCAGCGCGTTGATGCAAATGGACTCCACCGACACCAACAATCCGCTGACCAATTTTCAAACGGCCGCGAGCGTGTTCAGCCAGATTTGCGAGCGGTATCCGACGAATGAGCTCAGTGCGCTGGCGTGGATCGAGATCGGCAAGTGCGATTTGCAGCTGACCAATTATGACGCCGCCACCAATGCCTGCGCGCAGGTGATCAACTCGCCGTACGCGAATGTTTCCGCGCGCTGCCAGGCGCAGATTGGCCTCGGCTTCGCCCTGGAAAAAAAAGCGGACCTGGCGGCCGGCACCAACCAGGCCGCGCTGCTCACGCTTGCCCTGGACAATTATCGGGATGTGTTTGAAACCTACACCGGGAACAATTTGCGCGCCGGGGAGCTGGCGGATTTGTTCTGGGTGAAAAAGGCCGGTTTACAGGCGCTGCCCCTGGCGGAGTTGCTTGGCGCGGGCGATAGGGAAGCTTTTTTCATACAACTGGAGGAGTTGTTTCCGCAGTCAAAGGACTCGCTCGAAAAGAAAAGGGCCGCCATGCCGGCGGCCAAAAATTAACGGGCCATTTGACATGCGCCCCAAGCGGGCCTAGCTTGATTTGGCGAGCGACTGGCCAGGCATCCCTTCAAGGAGGCGGTTTGATGGGGGAAGTTTTTTACGGCCTGGGCGGAGGCGAACAAGCCGCGCAAGCCAAACAACGCCGTTCCGTGCGATGCGGAACGGCTTTTTTGTCGCCCAACGGCTTGCAGCGCGGCAACTCCCTGAGAAACAACAGGAAAATTCAACGTTTGCCAACCTCCCCTTCACGGTCATGGCCATGTCATTGGACACCCCGGCTGGCACTAAACATGACCCGTCTTCATTGTTCCGCCGGATTTCCAACGTGCCCCGCGCGGCACAAAGTTTCTTTGTTCTGATCATTTTGGTGCGTTGTGGCTGCTACCCGCCCGGTCGCGGGATGTTGTTTTCTGAAAACGCATCTGGCGGATGCAGAAGCAATCCTTCCCTATCCGGTTTTCCAATTCAAATTAAGACCCTGCCGCCGGGGGCGCGTGGTTGCCATTGGAGCTCCGGCATGGGAACATGGGGAGTCTGACTTTGAGCGAAGCATGTATTTAAGCGCATACTGTTTATGAAAAAGCGCATCCTGTTCGTGGATGACGATCCATTGCAATTGAACTTGTATGCGCTGATGTTAGAGGACGAACCCGACGCATGGGAGGTCGCTCTGGCAATCGGCGGCCGGGAGGCATTGGAAATCCTGGCTCAAGGCCGGTTTGATGTGGTGGTTTCGGACATGCGGATGTCGGGCACGGACGGCATGGAACTGATGACCGAAATCTGCCGGCGGCATCCCCACGTATCGCGCATCATTATTTCCGGCATCGACGACCAGGAGGAAATCGCCCGCTGCCTGGAAACCACGCACCAGTTCCTGACCAAACCCGTCGGGGCGTCGGACCTGCTGGCGACGCTGGCCTGCATCCGGCAATTGGACGCGTATTTGCGGGACGAAAAACTCAAGGCCCTCGTCGGCAAACTGGATGCGCTGCCGAGCTTTCCGACGGTCTACCTGAAAATCATGAAGGAACTCAACGCGGACGAACCGTCCGTTGAAATCATTGCCGATATCGTGGTCAAAGACCCCGCACTGACCGCCAAAATGCTCCAGGTGGCTAACTCGGCCGCCTTTGGCCTCGCCCAAAAAGTCAGCAGCCCTTTTGCTGCGGTGCAATTCCTTGGCCTGGCCACCGTTCGCTCCATCGCGCTGTCGTCCCACGTCTTCTCCAATTTCGAGCGCGCTCCCATCAAGGGCTTTTCCGTGCGTCACTTGTGGGATAGCGCCCTGCGCTGTGCCCGGATCACCCGCGCCATCATGCAAATGGAAGGGGCCGACGAAAACCCGACGGAGGACGCCTGCGCCGCGGCCATGCTGCGCGACGCCGGCAAGCTCATGCTCGCCCGGAATCTGCCCCAGCCATGCGAACAAGCGATCAAACTTGCGAACCAGCGGCACATTTCGTTTCCGGACGCGGAAAAGGAAGTTTTCGGAGCCACCTCCACCGGGGTGGCTGCTTATCTGTTTGGATTGTGGGGCCTCTCGGCGCCCATGGTTGAAGCGGTCGCCTTTCACCTGCAACCGAATCTAAGCGGGGCCAAAGCCTTCGGTCCGCTGGCGGCCATCCATGTGGCCAACGTTTTTGCCGGCCAGTTTTCCCCGGACCAGACCCCCGGCAAACCGGTGGAACTCGACCTCGACTACCTCTCGGCCGCCGGCGTCCAAAGCCGCCTGACGACCTGGCGCGCTGAAATTGAAAAGTCAATCGCCCATGACGAGTGAACCGATGTCTCCGGCCAGGAACCAACCCGGGTGAGTGCAGGCAGCTGATATCACTTAAGCACAACTCGGCTTTACGAGCCGGATATAATTGGACATCCGTCACTCGTGGACGATGATAGAATGGCGGGGAACGTGTAGCCATGGCATCGGCCGAAGCGGCGTGAGGCGAATCACCGGCCGCCAGCATGTGGGCAGTGGTGTTGGTTCTCCATTAAACTTCAAGGCCCGGCAAAATGGGATCGGCCATGGGGAAGCTTAGACATTGGGACTATGAACAGTGTAATCACCAGGAGTCCACCACGGATTTTGTATTTTGTGGTCGCGTTGCGTGACCAGCAATTGGTCGCCGAAGCGCTCGCAGCCGGAGGTTTGGCCTGCGACCTTGTCCCGGCCATCAGCGGGGAGGAGTTTCAGGCGGCGCTCGTGCAAAAACCCTGCGATTTGATTTTGGCTGATTTGATTCCTGGCCGGCGTGACGGAATGGAGGCGCTGGCCACCGCGCGAACGATGAGGCCGGAAGTGCCATTTGTGTTTGTGTGCGGAGACATTGGAGAGGAACAGGCAGTGGAGTGCCTGAAATTGGGCGCAACGGATTGTGTTTTCAAGAGCCGGCTGGAGCGGCTGGGGCCAGCTGTGCGGCGCGCATTGAGCGAGGCTCAATCCCGGCGAACCTGGAAGCAGGCGCAGGACGACGCCGGGAGACTTCGGCAAAGTGAGAAACAGTTGAGACGCTTTATCGACTCCGCTCCCGCAGCCTTTGCCATGTTCGACAACCAAATGCGTTACCTGGCCGTCAGCAAGCGATGGCTTCAGGATTATCGGCTGACCAGTGATATCATTGGAATCTCGCACTACGACATCTTTCCCGAGATTCCCGAACACTGGAAGCAGGTGCATCGGCGCGGATTGGCAGGTGCAATCGAGCATTCCGAAGAGGATCGTTTCGTCCGGTCCGATGGCACGGTCAGCTGGCTCAGGTGGGAGATACGTCCCTGGCTGGCCAACGCCGCCGAGATTGGCGGCATAACCATTTTCACCGAAGACATCACCGAGCGCAAACGCACTCAGGAGACGCTGTGCCAGAACGAAGAGCGATTGAGGCTGGTGCTCCAAGCCAGCTCGATGGGGACCTTTGAGGTTGATCTCCTGACCGGAGAGGGCCGATGGAACGCCACGGAGTTCGAACTGCTGGGCCTCAAGCCCGGAGATGCCCCGTCTCATCCCGAAACCTTCTTCCGTTTCGTCCATCCCGAGGACATTGGGCTGGTCCGGGCACAATGGGAAGAGGCGTTGCGGGTCGGGAAGCTGGACGCGGAGTTCCGGATCGTCAGGGCGGATGGTGAGGTGCGGTGGCTGGCAGCCAGAGGGCAATTTGTCTTCGAGGGCAAAACGGGAAGTGAGGCCCCGGAGGCCCGCGGCCCGGCCGAGCATTTCCTGGGAGTGAACTTCGACATCACGGCGCGCCGGCGGGCGGAAGAGGAAGTACACACCTCCCGGGAACAGCTCCGCGGGCTGGCGGCTCATCTCCAGGATGTGCGCGAGGAGGAGCGCACGCGGGTGGCCCGCGAAATTCATGACGTGCTGGCGCAGGAGTTGACCGCGATCAAAATGGACATCGCGTGGCTGGACCGTCGGCTGGCCCAGCCGCTGGAGGCGGAAAAACAAAAAGCTCTCCCGGAAAAACTGGCAGCGATGACGAACCTGGTTGATACCGCCATTCAATCCGTGCAAAAAATCGCCGCCGGGCTACGGCCAGTTGTGCTGGACAGTCTCGGGTTGAGCGCCGCCGTCGAATGGCAGGCGGCGGATTTCCAGGCCAGTACGGAGATTCGCTGCATGGCAGTGGTGCCGGCGGAGGATCTTTCCCTGGATCGTGAGCGCTCAACGGCCGTGTTCCGGATCCTGCAGGAAAGTCTGACGAACGTGGCCCGGCACGCCCAGGCAACCGAGGTACAAGTTCGTTTGTTCCAGGAGGCGGGCGAACTCATTTTGACAGTCCAGGACAACGGCCGGGGCATCCGCGCCAGCGAGTTGAATAATCCCCATTCACTCGGGCTGGTCGGGTTGCGCGAACGGGCCTGGTTCCTGGATGGCCAATGCCAGATCAATGGCCAGACGGGCGAAGGAACCACGGTCGAGTTGCGGATCCCGTTGTCCGCAGCCGGCAAGCCGGAGGAGAAAAGATCATGAGGATTCTACTGGCCGACGATCATGCTGCGCTGAGGCGAGGATTGCAGCAAATCCTGGAGGAGGAATTTCCGGAAGCGCAGTTCGGTGGAGCGGGCACCACTGGCGAAACGCTCGAATGCCTGCACCAGCACCCGTGGGACATCCTGGTGCTCGACGTGTTCATGCCCGGCCGCAGCGGCCTGGAGGTCCTGCAGGAGGTCCGGCAAAACCATCCGCGGCTGCCGGTGCTGGTGCTCAGCAGCGGTCCGGAAGAACAACTGGCGCTGCGGGTCCTGAAAGCGGGCGCGAATGGTTACCTCAACAAGCAATCGGCGCCAAAGGAGCTGGTCCAGGCGGTACGCAAGGTCCTGGCGGGTGGCAGATACGTCAGCGCAACGCTGGCGGAGAGATTGGCGGGAGAGGTGGGCGGTGCCAGCGGGTTGCCCCATGAGAAACTCTCCGACCGGGAATTCCAGGTGATGCAGCGGCTGGTCACCGGCCAGGCGCTCAAACAAATTGCGGCGGACATGTCGCTCAGCGTGAAGACGATCCGCACCTTTCGCACGCGTCTCCTCGAAAAGCTTCGGCTCCAGAATGATGTAGAACTGGTGCACTACGCCCTGGAACAAAGGCTGGTTGCACCCACTGCAGCCCCCCTGCCCGTAGGGCGTTCCACCAAACGCCCCGGGGGCCGCTCCCGGCCCTTGTAGTCCCCGGCCCACAACCCAACGGGCCTTTCTCCCATTGCCTGACCCGGGCATTTGGGTTTCATTGTAAGGGTGAGTTCTTCATTTCATAAGCGTTTCATTTCGTGGAGTTCCGACGTTGAAGTGGATCCGCGCCGCGCCGCGCTGTTTCAATACAGCTCCCTTGCGGAAGCGGAGTGGATGGCCGCATTGGCTGAGACGGTTCCGAGGTGGAGCGTCGCGGCCGAGGCGACCGTGGGCAGAGGGCGGCCGGCGCCTTGGTCCAGGAAGAACCGGAAGCGGTTCCGCATCTTAATCGCCGGGAATGACGACTCGTTTCGGAAATCGCTCCGACTGTTCATTACGCAATTACCCCAATTGGAGCTCATCGGCGAAGCCGTCCATGGCTTCGAGGCCTTGGACTTGGTGCGTGAACGGCAACCGGACCTGGTGCTCCTGGATCTCTACATGCCCGGAATCGACGGTTGGCAAGCCGCCCCGCTCATCCACGAATTTCATCCCGCCACCCGCGTGATCATCACCGCAAATGATGATTCCGATGACGTGAGAAACACCTGTCTGACCCAAGGCGCTGACGGTTTCATTTCCGAACATTGCTGCGGCCATGCATTGCCTTGTGAAATCGGCAGGGTTCTCCGCAAGTTGGCCGGCGGTTGCACGCGCGCCGGGAGGCTGGCCATATGAATCCCCCATTTGAGCCTCCCGGCAGCTTCCTGACGGCGGATGCAACTGCCTGCGAAGCGCGGCCGAATCCCGATGCGGCGGCTCCGATCCCGAGCCAGGCATCCCTGCGCCTGGCAGAGTTGATTCGGGGCGGGATCCACCGGGGTTTTTTTCGAAGGCGCACCGAAAGCAATCCCAACGAGGAGCGGCTGCGCAAGCTTTCGCGCGCCGTCGAACAGAGCCCGGCATCCGTCGTGATGACGGATGTGCGGGGTGTCATTGATTACGTCAATCCCAAGTTCTGCGAGGTGACGGGCTACACGGCTGGGGAAGTGTGCGGCCAGAACGTCCGGATGCTCAAATCCGGCCAGATGCCGCCGGAAACCTATCGCGAGCTTTGGACAACGATCTTCGCCGGTCGCGAATGGCGGGGCGAATTCCACAATAAAAAGAAAAGCGGCGAATCCTATTGGGAGTTTGCTTCCATCTCTCCAATCAAGAACGAGGCGGGGTTCGTTACGCACTTTGTCGCCGTCAAGGAGGACATTACCGGGCGGAAACGGATTGAAGCGGAGCGCGAAAAGCTCATCGGCGAGTTGCAGGAAGCCCTGGCGAGAATCAAGACGCTGAGCGGATTGCTGCCCATCTGTGCCTGGTGCAAAAAGATCCGCGATGACAAGGGTTATTGGAAGGACGTCGAAACTTTCGTCTCCACGCATTCCGAAGCTCAATTCAGCCATGGAATTTGTCCCGCCTGCGAAACCGGCCATTTTCCAGAGTTCCTAAAGCGCCGGTCGGCGTTGCCGGGAGAAATCCAGCCCGGGGCGGACATTCCCACGCGTCATGCCGATTTGGACCACGCGATGGCAGACGTACCATTGCCCGATAGGCAAACAAGAAAATTATGCAATACCACGACGCCCGCAGGAGAAAACTGTGTCTATCCGAACATCAAAAGCAAATCCGGTTTTTGACCGGACTGTCAATGGTCATCTGTTTCCTGCTTGCCGCTGCGATATTCTGGTTTTTGAACCGGCCAGGTTTGATCACCCACTAAATCAATCTTCATCTCCAGAAGCGATGACCATCATGCATACTGCGACCATAAAAAAGGATGGAGGTTCCGCTTTCGAGCGCCTGGACCAACTGCTTCTTCAATCGAAGGCGCTCACGGCGGTTGACAGCGGAATCCTGATTACCGATCGCCAGGCGCGCATCCTCTGGGTAAACCCGGCGTTCAGCAAATCGACCGGGTACCCGGCGGAAGAGATTTTGGGCAAAACCCCCAGGGTTTTCAAATCGGGGATGCACGACCAGTCTTTCTATCGCCGGTTCTGGGACACGGTCAAGTCCGGGGAAACCTGGCGTGGTCGATTCGTTAACCGGCGGCGTCACGGGAGCTTTTGCGTCCACGCCCAAACCACCACCCCGGTGCTCCAGCACGGCAGCGGCCCGATCACTCATTTCATCTCGGTGAACGAGGACCTCAGCGATGGAAAACCATATGGGGAAGATCCGTGCGAACTTCGAAACCGGGAGGTCGTCATCCAATTGGCGGCGGGTATTGCGCACCACTTGAACAACTTGCTGACCGTAATCCATTGCAACAGCGAACTGCTGTTGGAACAAGGCGGCGCTCTGGATCCGGAATTCAAGGACCTGGCGAAACGAACATTGTCAGCTTCGAATCGTGCCGCGCATCTGGTCCGGCAATTGGTTGGTTTTTCTCAAAGCCAAGTCATGGAATTCCGGGCGCGGGATTTCAATCAAGTCGTCAAGGACATCCTTCAGGTGTCCTGCGCTACCGCCCCCGGCAACATCAAATTGGAATGTGGCCGCTTCGACGAGCTGCCGTCGGTTCTCGCAGACAGCGGGGCGTTGCGGCAGGTGATCTCCCATCTGCTGGCCAACGCCATTGACGCCATGCCACTGGGCGGACGCCTCATCTTGACAACGGGGAGAATCGTCATTACACCCGCTGAGATCAGGAACCACCTGGCCGCGCGGCCGGGCGTGTTCGTCTATTTGATCATCCAAGACACAGGTTCCGGCATCCTCCCGATAAACTTGCCGCGTATTTTTGATCCTTTTTTCACCACCAAAGTCACGGGCAACCGCAGCGGTTTGGGACTGGCTCTCATTCAAGGAATCGTCCGGCAGCATCGGGGATGGATCGAGGTCAGCAGCGAAGTAAGCCGGGGCACAACCTTCACAATCTTTTTGCCGGCTGTTTCCGAGTCGATCGAGGTTACGTCCATCGAGCCCGGGTCGTCTGATCCCTCCCTGCGTCCCGCCAAACGCTTGCTGGAGCCGGGAGCCGATGCTCGGAGAACCACTTTCCAAGAGCCTTTGACGGGCAGCGCTGAACCGCCAACGCACTGGGGCATAAATGAATAGCCAAGACCTTCAAACCATACGTTCCCCGGCCAGTTGATTTTTGAAACCCACCCTTGACCATGTGCGCGAGAAAATTGAATGACGCGGAGATCGCCGCTGGCGAACGGCTGCGAATCGCTGTGCTTCACGCCGACAAGCCAGCCGCCAACCGGGTCAAAGAAATCAGCAGTCGGGTCCTGCAGAATTTTCACCCCGGCTGTCCCGTCAGCATCCACTGGTGGTCGGTTGAGTCGTTAAACGACAAGGAACTGTTCGAGACTTCGCGCCAGGCAGCCGCGGAGGCCGATCTGCTGTTTCTGGCGCTGAACACATCGGTGGAGCTTTCACCTGAAGTCAAGAATTGGCTCCCCGCTGCGCTCGCGGGCAATGGTTCCGGGCGCCGCCGCGCTCTGATAGTCTTACTGGATACCAGGGATGTGCCTCGAGCCTGGCACTCGCAGGTGGAAAGATATCTTCGGAATCAGGCCAGCTCCGCCGGAATCGACTATTTCATGTATCTGGATCGGCGCTCGCCATCGGCGCGCGGCTTGACTGATGTGGAAGAGCGCGGTTTACCATGATTCCGCTTCAAGACGATCTGCAAAGTCTCGGGCAGCGTTTTTCCCGGGCAGGCTGGGTTTGGAGTTCCATCATCAGCTCCGGCCTGCGGCGGACGCATTTTACTCCATTTGGGCTGCGGCGCATGAATGAGATGGTGCTGTATTTGCAGGACATCAGAGCATCCGGGAGGGAGACCTCCACGATTGGCGTTGGCCAGCTTGAGGAGTGCTTTCGCGAGCTATTACCTCCCAATTTCTCCGAGAGCGAGCTCGGGAGTTTGACTGGATTGGTTGAGGCTTTTTCAATAGCGAACGTTGACGCAATTCATGTCGTCTAGAGCGGTTTCAAAAATACTGTAGCCGGAGCGCGGCGTTCACGCCGCTTCGATGTCGCCGGACCAATCCATGTTGAAGCGGACTGAAGCCCGTGCTCCACTCGCGGTGTGGGTATCGAAATGGCTACAGTTCTAATTAAACCGCTCTAGCGTGGCTGGTACCGGGTTGAAATCAAAAACGGATGCGGGAGGAGGAACCCGAACCCGCACCCGTTTGGGGACTCAGGGGCCAAAAAGATTGGACGCGTCATCGCCGACGCCTCAGCCATTTCCTTATCGGCTGGACCGGCCGGAACTTTAGCGCCGGTTCGCATGGACATGCATGGATGAAACGCAACCGCCGGGCCGCGTCAGCCCATCCACGTCCATCGGGTTGCGCTGGCCGGTTGCGGGGCGACTTACCCCTGCTGCAACTGGCGTTTGGCCTCGAACCAATGCTGCTGGTCATTCCCCATTTCCTGTCCCCGGGAAAGCCAGATGTCGTAGGCCTTGGCGGCGATGTCGGTGTCAGACGGAATGGCTGTCCCCTGCCGGGTGGCTTTGGGTGAAGCCAGGCTCGCCGTGGCGGGTTGGATTAACTGCACCGCGAGCTGGTCAAGAGATTTGATGGGCTGTTTTTGTGGTTTGCTCGTATTCATAGTTTTCATTTTCTCGGGCTGTTCCTTGGTTGGTTGTGTTGCTGCCGGTGCGGCTCCGATCTGGCAGAGCAGTGAATAAGGGAAGGGGGTATGGGTTGATGGCCTTCACGGGTTGCCTTCAGGCGATGGGAAGGTGCCGGCGGTATTCCGTGGGCGTTTCGCCGGCGATGGTCTTGAAAAGCCGGTTAAAATGGGTCAGCGACTGGAACCCGGTCGCAAAAGCGATCTCGCTGACCCGATAATTTTGGTTCAGCAAAAGGTTCTTCGCCTTCTCCACCCGGACACAGGAGACGTAGCGGGAGAAATGCACCCCCGTAACTTTCGCGAACGTTTTGCAGAAATAGAACCGGCTCATTCCCACCTGCCGGGCCACGGCCGGGAGAGAGAGTTTATCCTGGGAGTTCGCGTCGATGAACTGCCGTGCCCGCACGATCTGCGCCGGTTCAGAGTCCTTTTGCTGCAACACAATTTGATTGGCCAGCAGACCGAGTTGACTGGCGAAAAATTGGAGCAACTGCACGCGCGCCTGATACTCGTTCCGGCAGACCACCGGTGTTTCCTCATAGCGGCGGGCCGCTTTCCCTGGGTCGAGGTCGAGTCCCCATTCCCGGATTTGCCTGAGCGCGCACCGGGTTTGTTCCGGCGTCGGCGGTTTAAAGAACACCTGGCCGGTCTGGAGGTAAGCGATGGTCTCATTGCCGATTTTAACCGCCACTGCCGTTTCGCTGAGACCGAACGTGCAATTCAAGGTGCAGGGCCCGCCGTTGACATTCTCGCAGACGCGTTGTTGCACCTGCAGGCAGGCGGCGCACGAGCGGCGGGTTTGCGACATTAAAGTGCAGAAGCGGTTCTGGCGCCGGCTGCCGGTGTGAGCCAGTTGCCAGCTTTCGACCGCCCGTAAAGTCAACGGCAGCCCCGTAGCCTCCTCGAACACGGGCTGGAATTCACGAAACAATCGCGAGTGGCCCAACCTCTCGACCAACCGGTTGTTGGCGGTGGCTGCCTCCGTGGACCAACGGCGTTTCGCGCTTGAATCCGGCCCGACGACCTTGACCCCTGGCTGGAAATGCCGGCTGGCGGGTGTCAACGGGAGAGCAACTTCCGCTCGCAAGGCGGACTCGCCAGGCCCGGCTTGAACTTTCCTTGAGTTCGGAGATTGGCATTTCATAATCGCGCCGATCGTTTCGCCGGCTGGCCGCGTCCGGATCTCAGATTGACTTCCCATCGCGGCGAGTCATCGGGCGCGCTGCCGGCACCACAAAGGAAGCGGGATTTTGAGAGGTGAGGCTGGTTGCGCCCGCCTGTTTGCGTGTTTTCACCGGCGAGCGGCGTTGGCAGATGAATGATTGCCGGAGAAACCGGCAGCGCGCTTTCAAAATGGATGGCCAGTTTCTTCATTGGTCCAGGACGGTGCGCAGCGTTTGGGCCAGTTGATGCGGGGCATACGGTTTTTGGAGAAAGTTCAGGCCTTCGCGTAATTTGAAGTCTTTTCCCGCGACCTCAGGGCTGTAGCCGCTGGTGAAGATGATCCGGAGCGAGGGGATTTCGGCGCGAAGCGTTTTCGCCAGGTCCAGGCCCGACACCCCGCCGGGCATGACGACGTCGGTCAAAACCAGATCAATCTTTTCCCGGTGCTGCCGCCAGATTTCCAATGCCGCCACCCCCGATTCCGCTTCGATCACCTTATAGCCCAAACGTTTCAAGGCCAGTTGTGTCAATGAGCGGACGGCGGCTTCATCTTCAACGAGCAGGACCGATTCCGTTCCACCCCACATCGCTTCTTCCGTGACCGGGGTGAGCGGCTCTCCGTTGGCGGCTGGCAGGGCGGGTAGATAGATGCGGAACGTCGTGCCTTTGACGATTTCGCTATCGACGGTCATCCAGCCGTGGTGCTGTTGAATGATGCCGTAAACCGTGGCCAGGCCGAGACCGGTCCCTTTGCCAATTTCCTTGGTGGTAAAAAACGGTTCGAAGATGCGGACCAGATGCTCCTTGGGAATGCCGCAACCGGTATCGGCAACGGCCAGACAAACGAAGTGGCCGGTCGAGGCGTGGGGGCTCAACTTCGCCTGTTCCGGGCCGATGAATTCGTTCGAGGTGCTGATGGTCAGTTCGCCACCTGACGGCATGGCGTCCCGGGCGTTGATGGCCAGGTTCATCAACACCTGTTCCATCATGCCGGCATCGGCGTGGACCGGGGAAAGCGCGGAACCGATCCGGACCTTCAGGGAAATCGTCGGGCCCAGGACCCGCTCGAGCATTTTGGCGAGATTGCCCACCACCTCGTTGAGGCTGAGCCGGCGGAGTTGCAGGACTTGCTTGCGGCTGAAGGTGAGCAACTGCCGGACCAAAGCCGCCGCGCGTTCCGAGGCGAAAAGCACCTGTTTGAGATGCTCGCGTTCTTCCTCGTTGAGCCTCTTGCCCTCCATCAGCACCAGTTCGGTGCTGCCCCGGATGACGGCCAGCAGGTTGTTGAAATCGTGCGCCACTCCGCCGGCCAGTTGGCCGATGGATTCCATCTTTTGAGCCTGGCGCAATTGCTCCTCCAGGCCCCGGCGTTCTGTCCGGGTCCGGACTTCCCGAAAGGCCCGCTGCACAACGGGACCCAGACGCTGGAGCCGGTCCTTGAGCACATAATCCGTCGCGCCGGCTTTGAGGCACTCCACTGCCCGTTCCTCGCCGATCGTCCCGGACACGATGATGAAGGGAATCTCCAGGCCGCTTTTGACCAGCAATTCGAGCGCCCGCGTGGTGGAAAATCGCGGCAGGGTGAAATCGGAGAAGATGATGTCCGGTTGCGCATCCAGGCAGGTGCAGTATTCCGGCTCGGTTTCAACCCGTACCCAGGTCGGATCGAAGCCCGCGGACTTCAGTTCATTCACGAGCAGGAGGGCATCAGCAGCTGAATCTTCCACAGCCAGAACGTTGAGCGGAGTTTTCATAGGATGGGTAGGTCAGGATTTGGGCGGTTGGTTGAGTAACAGCCAGTACATGCCCAGTTTCTGCACGGCTGAGGCGAAGCCTCCAAAGTTGACCGGTTTGACGATGTAACTGTTGACGCCCAGATGGTAACTTTCGATCGCGTCCTTCTGCTCCTTGGACGACGTCAACATCACCACCGGGATCATCCTGGTGCGCGCGTCGTCTTTGACGCGCTTCAGCACTTCCAGTCCGTCGATCTTGGGGAGCTTCAGGTCCAGCAAAATCACCCGGGGCCCGTTTTCAAGCCGGCGCCCGGCGTGCGCCCCCTCGCCAAAGATAAATTCAAGCGCTTCGGCGCCATCCCGCGCCACCTGGATGCGATTGGCCAGATTGGCCTTGCGCAACGCCCGCAATTTCATGTCCAGATCATCCGGGTTGTCCTCGACCAGCAGGATCTCGATCTCTTGGGTTTCATTCATGATTCAGGCCTTCTTCCAGGGTGAAAGAAAAAGTGGCGCCCCGGTCCACTTCCCCCTCGGCCCAGGCCCGGCCGCCGTGGCGGTGGACAATCCGTTGCACGATGGCCAGGCCCACGCCGGTGCCCTCAAACTCATCGGCGCGATGCAACCGCTGGAACACGCCGAACAGCTTGTCCGCGTACCGCATGTCAAAACCCGTTCCGTTGTCGCGCACAAAATAGACGTCGCCGCCGTTTTTACGCGTACAGCCGATTTCCACCACCGCGGGGTCCCGGCCGCGGGTATATTTGAACGCGTTGGACAGCAAGTTGATCCAAACCTGCTTCAGCAGCACCGGGTCGCCCTGGCAGGGCGGCAGCTCTCCGACCCGCATTTCGATCGGGCGGTTCTGCCTTTGCGGGGCTAGTTCTTCCAGGGCTGTCCGCACCAGCCGGGACGCATTCACCGCCTGCCGGTTGACGGGTTGCCGGCTCAAACGCGAGAACGCCAGCAGGTCATCAATCAATTCCCCCATCTGCCGGGCGCCGTTGCGGACCCGTTCCGGGTGGCGCCGCCCCTCCTCGGGGAGCTGCGAACCGAAGTCCTCCAGCACGATGCCGGCAAAACCGTTGACGGCGCGCAACGGGGCGCGCAGGTCGTGGGAAACGGAATAAGAGAAAGCCTCCAGTTCGCGGTTGGCGGCTTCGAGTTCAGCCGTGCGCCGGGCGACCCGCTCTTCCAGATCAATGTTCAACTGGAGGATTTCCGCCTCGGCTTCTTTGCGTTCGGTGATATCGGTGCGAATGGCCACATATTGACGGGGTTTGCCCTGGTCGTTGAGGAACGGCACAATGGTGGAGTCCACCCAGTAAAAGGTGCCATCCTTCGCCTTGTTTTTCATTTCGCCATGCCAGACCCGGCCTTGGGCAATGGTGTGCCAAAGGTTGCGGAAGAATTCCCTGGGATGATAACCCGAGTTGATGAGGCGATGATCCTGGCCGAGCAGTTCCTCGCGCGAATACCTGGAGATGGCGCAAAACTTGTCGTTGACGTGGGTGATTTTTCCCTGGGGATCGGTGATGGCGACTATCGCGTGCTCGTCGAGCGCGGCTTTCAGGTCGTCGATCTCCTTGAACGAGTTTTTCAGCAGCTGTTCCGCCCGTTTGCTTTCGGTAATGTCACGCGCCACTTTCGAGGCGCCTACAATCCGGCCCGTCGAATCCTTGATCGGCGACGTGGTGACTGAAACATCAATCAGCTTGCCCGCCCTGGTCTGCCGTACCGTCTCAAAATGCTGCACGCTTTCGCCCCGCCGGATTTGCCCGAGAATCTGATGTTCCTCTGCCTGGCGTTCCGCCGGAATCAGCCTCAAAATCAAGCTGCCGATCATTTCGGCGGCGGCATAACCAAAGATCTTCTCCACGCCGGCATTCCAACTGGTGATGATGCCGTCCAAAGTTTTACCGATGATGGCATCGTCGGAGGATTTTACGATGGCCGCCAGCTGGACGGAATCCAGCTCCATTTGTTTGCGTTCGGTGATGTCGGTGGTGATGCCGAAGACCGCGTAAGGTTTGCCTGCCTGGTTGCGCAGCGGGCATTTCACTGTGACACAGGTGCGCGGGCCGTCGCCGTGCGGCACCGCTTCCTCCATCGTCAGGCTCTGGCCGGTATCGGTCACGCGCTGGTCCACCGCGCGCAGCGCCTTGGCGGTCTCCCCGGGGAAGAGGTCATGGTCGGTCTTGCCGACGAGGCCGTCGGCGCCGAGATGGAACCATTCCAAATACCGGGAGTTGGCCAGCAGATAACGCCCGTCCAAATCCTTGACGCAAATGGCCGCCGGCAAATTGTCGCTGATGGTTTGCAGCAATTGCCGGGTGTGCAACGAGATGAGTTCCGCCTGCCACCGCTTGGCCATGGCGGCTTCCGATTCCTCGCGGGCGACGGCAAGCTGTTCCGTCCGCTCGCGGGCCCGCCTTTCCAATCTGTCAATTTCCTGCTCCAACTCCACGATGGTCGCCCGCAAGATCGATGCGCTGGGCAGCCAAAGCGCCTGCGGAACGAGTTTCACCAGCAGCATGGCCGCCGCAACCGACGCGAGGGCGGTGATGGCCTGGACGGTGCCGGGAAACCAGTAGGTCGCATGCCGGGCATTCCAGATCTCCAGCAGCTGGGCCGTGCCGAAAGCCAGGACGAACACGGCAAAACCCGCCAGTAGCCAACGGAGTTTGAGGTTCTTTCGCTTGAGCAAAAAACAAACCAGCGTGAAGAAGATCAAGGAATACGCCAACACCATGAGCACCTCCGAAATCAGGGGCAGCGCCATCAGACTTTTCGTCCAGATATAATCCCCGTCCTGCGGCAGGGGTGGCCCGGAACCGAAAAAACTCTCATGAGTGTCCATAGCCAAATAAACATCCGCGGTTTCAGCGGATGTCGGTCCAGTGAGCGTCAGCGGATGCGCCGGATGAAATAACGGCCAAAGGCTGGCTCCCTTGCCGTCCATTAAAATGGACGTTCAACAGCCAAAAGGCCGATCGATTCACAGATCAGGAACTGGTATTGCTTTTGGGAACAGTCACTGCAGGTCGGGACGAGAAGTCACCGTGCTCAGATATTTTTTTGCCGCGAGACGCCCAGATGGCTTCTCCGCACCCTGGCTGAAGACCCCATTGGCCAACGAGCATTCCATTAATCACCCACAGTCACTACAACGTGGACTATGGTAAAAAAGTCTACAACAGATTATAAGTGACATTTAAACTTCCTGATTTAGGGCGGGAACTGGAATCGGCGGGGGTGGGCGGCGGGAAACCGCATTCGCTGACGGGCAGAGATGCGGTCACGCGGTGAACGCAGGGTTCGGCGCCAACAGCGCCCAATGGAGGCTGAGCTGGGGGACCACCACGCTGAGATTTCGAAAATCCACCGGCTTCACAATGTAGGCTTCAGCCCCCAGTCGTTTGCTGGCGGCAATGTCCTGGTCGCGTTTGGATCCGGTCAGCACCACCACCGGAATCTTGCGCGTTCGCGGATCGGTTTTGATTCGCCGCAGCACCTCCAGCCCGTCAATCTTGGGCAGGCTCAGATCGAGCAGAATCATCTGCGGGCGATCGTTGTCCCGCCGGTGTGCATACTCGCCGGTCGCGAAAATAAAATCCAATGCCGCCGCGCCGTCGCGCACAATGTGGATGCGATTGGTGATGTGAGCGCTCTTCAACGCCTGCAATGCCAGTTCCACGTCGTCGGCTCGGTCTTCGACAAACAGGATGTCCACCAATTCACTTCCGGGCCAAGGCGCGGTCGATTGGCCGGAGGCCGGTTTCCGGGAATACGAAAGGAGGGAGGGGACGGAAACTTCCAGTGCCCCGGCCAGCCTTTCAATGCTTTCCAGGGTCAGATTGCGCGCTCCGCGTTCAACGTCCGAAATGTAGGTCCGGTGCAGTTCAGCGCGCTCCGCCAACTCTTCCTGGGAGATGCCCAGCCGGTCTCTCCAGACCCTGACTGAAGCCCCGAACATTTTCTTCACATCTGTTTTAACGTATGCTTGCCCCACAAATTTCGTTGAACTTTACTTTTGTAAGTTATCCTTTCACAACAGACTATGAGTGACACCCTACTTTAAGTTATCCCCAACTTGAAGCCGGTCAACTGGAAATAATTCACAATCCGCGAGCGGCAAATGCAGATGGTGGGAACGCCGGCGGAACAAATTTTGATTTCGGGCTCAATGGAGCCGGGCCGGTTGCCGGCTAATCGTCATTCCACGGGTTGGCGGTGACGTCCACGAAAAGCCGGATTTTTCGGCCGGAAGGCCATGCGTTTCAAACGGCCATGGACATCGTCCCGGATGAAGCCGCCGGGGATTTGAACAGCCGGTCATGATGTTTGCGTATGTCCCGTGGTCTGTGCCGGGTTGAAAACAAGAACGGATGCGGGGAGAAACCAGAACCCGCACCCGTTGGGGACTCAGGGAACCAAACGGTTGGATGCGTCATCGTCGACGCTCCACCCGATTCTCTATCGGCAGGACCGGCCGGGACTTTAACAAATGCTCTGAAGCCTCGAGCGCGCGTCCCTTATTGCCTGCTCAGATTACTGATCGATAAGCCTGTCGAAGCCCGAACTTTAAGGAATCAACGGAGCAGCTCATGGGCAAGATCACTTCCAAGCGGCTGCCATTATGCTGGCAAATCCCGTCCAACCTCAGGTTCTCCTTCACGGTTCACGAAAGGTGGGGTGGCGTGATCGGGTGCTTCAGCTCCGGCCAGCAAGAGCGGAATGATCAGCAATGTCAGGGCGGTTGAGGTCAGGATTCCAAAAATCACCACGGTTGCAAACGGCCTCTGCAATTCCGCTCCCTGGCTGGTGGAAACGGCCATCGGCAGAAAGCCGACGCCGGCCACCAGGGCGGTCATGAGCACCGGCCGCAATCGTGTCCTGGCGCTGAGCAAGGCGGCCTGGGCCCGGCTCAGGCCCTGCTGGAGGCGGAGTTCGTTGAAATACGTGATCAGGACCATTCCGTTGAGAATGCTCAAACCGGCCAGCGTGACAAAGCCGATCGCGGCGGGCATCGTCAGCGGCAGGCTGCGCAGCCAGAGACCGTAAACCCCACCAGCCATTGCGAACGGAAGGCCGAAGGCGACCAGCGCGGTTTGCCTCCAGCTTTTGAGCGCGGCATAGACCAGCATCAGACTGAGAAAAATAAACGTCCCGCCGGAGGCCATCAACCGATGGCTGCCGGACTCCCAATTCTGGAATGCGCCACTAACCTCGACGCGGTAGCCGTCTGGAAGCTGGATTTGCTTTTGCATCGCTTCTTGGGTGCGGGCGACAAACCCCACCACGTCTGCATTTTCAACCGTGACCATGATCGCTTCGCGACGGACGGCTTGCTCGCGGGTGATGGCGGCGACCGACGGCTTTGGTTCCCACTTTCCCAGGTTGCCCAATCCCAGCACCAGCGAACCGTTGGCGACGCGCAGAGGCAGGATATTCAACGTGTCGGGATTGGTGCGGCTGGATTCGGCGGTGCGCACGACCAGCGGATAGAACCAGTCCCCTTCGTCAATACGTCCCACGTCGCGCCCGGCCAGGCCGATGGCCACCGCGTTGTTCACCTGGTCGCCGGTGGCCATGTAGCGGAGCATCAGGGCCCGATTGGGCTGGAATTCCATCGTCTCGGCGCGTCCGGACTGGTCAATCACGACTGCGCCTGCGTCGGGGAGGTGCCCAACAATTTCAGCCACCTTGGCCGCCAACAGGTCCAACTGGACGTAGTCCGGCCCGAACAATTTGATCGCCAGGTCGGTCCGCACGCCTTCGAGCATTTCGTCAAACCGCACCGCGATGGGCTGGCTGAGCTCCAGCTCCTGGGCGGGCACGCTGCGCTTGATGACGGACCGGATGATCTGCCCCAGCTCGGACTTCGAAACGGTTCGCCCGTTGTTTTTTCGCCATTCGGATCGGGGCCGGAAGCTGATGTAAATATCATTCTGGTTGGCGCCCTGCGGATCGGTGGCGATTTGCGACATGCCGATGCGTGAAAAGAGGTCTTTCGCCTCCGGGACCTCCGCGCGGATGGCCCGTTCGGTTTGGAGTTCCATTTCCAGGGATTTCGCCAGGCTGATTTGCGGATCCCGCTGGACCTCGACGACCAGCCAGCCTTCGTCGAGATAGGGCAGGAAATTGGCGCCCAAGCGGGCGGAAACGAAACCGGCGCCTGCGGCCAGCACCACGGCCAGGGCGAGAAACAACCATCGGAAGCGCCGACAAGCCCGGAACAGGAGTTCATAAGCCGATTGCAGGATCGTCATGAACCGCGGCGCCCTCATCGCGTGTCCCGATCTCAGTCCAATGGCGCACAAGGCCGGAACGAGCGTGAGGGTGAGAGCCAACGAACTGAGCAACACCAAAATCACGGCTTGCGCCAGAGGCCGGAACATTCGTCCTTCGACTCCGCCCAAGGTCAGGATCGGGACATAGGCGCCAATAATCACCAGCATTCCCACCAGCATCGGTTTGCGCACCTGACAGCAGGCCTCGATGATGATGTTCAAGCGCGCCGCCGTTTGCGTTTTGAATTGGAGCGCGGCTGTGTCCGCAGGACCAGCCGCAGCAGCCTCGGCTTGATAAGCCGCTGCAAATTTATCTTCAACTCGCGGATTCATTGCGGCTGCTGCGGGCAGGGCTTCGCCCATGCCCGCGCTCCTTAAGCTGTCAGGAGGGCCGGTTGCTGCCGCCAGCTTGCGGGCGACGTTCTCCACCATGACGATGCTGTCGTCCACCACCACGCCGAAATCCATCGCCCCAAGGGTCAACAGGCTGCCCATGATGCCGAAGGTGGCCATGCCACCCAACCCCAAGGCAAACGACAGAAGCAACAGCAACGTGACGATCAATGCCGCTCGCCAACTGCGGAGAAACAGGAGCAATACGGCCAGCACCAACCCGCCGGCCATGACCAGATTGCGTCCCACGGTGTCGATGACGCCGTCAACAAGTTTGGCTCGGTCGTAAAGCGGCCGGAGCTGCATGTCCGGCGGCAGCCGGGTCTGGGCCTCGGCCAGAGCGAGGCGGAACGATCGTGCGACTGCGCGCGCGTTTTCCCCATCCAACATCATGGCCGTACCCAGCACGGCTTCCTGACCGTTAAGCGTGGCCGCGCCCAGCCGGATATTCGAGCCGAGACTGACCGTCGCCACCCGGCTCAAGGGTATCGTTTCCGACCCCCAGGAAAGCTTGATGCAAAGGTTTGTCAGTTCGCTGACCGTTTGCGACCGCGACCGCGACCGGATGATGAACTGGCGCCCGTCCCGTTCGACCAGCGCGCCGCCCCCGATCGCCGCATTTTTTTCCACGATGCCTGCGATGTCATTCAGGTCCACGCCCAGCGGGCTCAGCCGTGAAGGGTCCACTTCAACGACCATTTGCTGGTCGTAGCCGCCCGTCGTGTTGACCTCGGCAATGCCCCGGGCGGATTTGAGGCAGGGCTTGATGATGAATTCATTCGCCAGCTTCAGGCGCCGCAGCGTCGCTTCCGTGGCGCTGGCGGCCTGCAGGCGGTTGGTCTTCAAGACGAGCGCATAGGTGAAGACTTCGCCCAGGCCCGAGCTGGGCGGCGCCAGCCGGGGTGACAGGCCGCGCGGCAATTTATCCATCGCCTGGGCCAGCCGCTCGGTCACCATCTGCCGGGCGCGGTAGAGGTCGGTGCCGTCCGAGAAAATCAGCCGGACCTGCGAAATGCCGAAACGCGTCAGGGAGCGCACCTGCTCCAGGCCGGGCAATCCGAACATCTCCAGCTCGATGGGCCGGGTTACGGACGATTCGATTTCCTCGGGCGACAGATTGGGGACCGGGGTCAGCACCTGCACCTGCAAGTTGCTGATGTCGGGGGTGACATCGAGCGAAAGGCGGCAGGCCGCCTGGATGCCGATCAGGACAATCACTGCCGCAACCAAGAGGGCTGCGGAACGGTACCTGACCGATCGTTCGATGATCCCCCGCAGGAGGCGGTCAAGATCTCCCGGAGGATCTGAACGATTGGTTTCTGATTGCGTTGTCACAATGCCAAAGGCGGTTGTGCCGGCCCACGTGGGACCGCGCAACCGGTCTCAGTTCACATCCAGTTGCACCTGGTACTCGCTGGTGTCTGGTTGGGGCGGGTAATAGCCGGGTTTCGAGCCGGTCACCCGGATGGCGGCCCGGAAGCTGCCCCGGGTGCGGGGCGCTCCGGTGATCAGCCCGGTGGCAGGATTCAAGGTGAGACCGCGCAGGTTGCCCCTGAGAAGCGTGTATTTCTGAGGATGATTGAACGCTGGAACCTGGTAGGCCACCGGCTGGTCGAGCCTGGCCTCGATGAACAGGTCCGATTGCCCGCTGAAGGCTGCCACCGGCGGGAGCGCCGCGGCATCGCGCGTGCTGAGCGGTGGCAGGTTGTAGAGCCCTTCGATGAACGCCAGGATGGACACCGTTTCATACTGGTTATGGTCCACGAAACCTCTTTTGCTCCAGGGCGAGACGATGATGAACGGAATCCGCGTTCCCGGGCCCCAGCGATCAATCACCGGCGGAACGGCATGATCCCACAGCCCGCCATTCTCGTCGAAGCAGATGAACACCACGGTATTGGACCAGATGGAGCTGTTTTCAATGTGACCGACAATGTTGGCCACCCAGGCCTGGCTGCGCTTCACGCTGGAATAGCCCGGGTGGGAATCGTCTTCCCCGATGGGTTTCACGAAGCTCACCTGCGGGAGCGTGCCGTTGTCGAGCATCCGGTAGAAATCAGCGTCTTCGTCGAGGAGATGGTTGGCTGAACCGATGCCGTAGCCGACCGGCAGTCCATGGGGATCGGTGCTGTCCACCCCCGGGACCGGCGGATTGGCGGAGCCGTTGATCGGATAGACCGGGCTGGCTTGCAGCGCGTAGTTGGCAAAGTAGGTAAAGGGCTGGTGATGGAACTGGAACAGGAAATCCGTCTTGCCGCTCTTCGCGTTGTTCCAGCCGCCGGCAAACCAGGCCCAGGAAACACCCGCCGAGTTAAGCCGGTCGCCGATGGTGTCGTAGGTTTGCAGCGGCAGACGGCTGTTGATCGCCGTGCTGGTCATCGGCGCGGGGATCATGGCAGCTTCAGCGCTATTGGTGCTGTTGGGGGCCGGATAAGTGCCATAGGCCGGGCTGGGGATGCCGAGATACGGGCCGGATGCCGGGATCACATAGCCGCCGGCCGGACCCCGCAAAGGTTCCAGGGTGTTGATCGCCCAAACGTCGCCCGGGTTGAGGTTGGTATTGGCGTTCGAGTAAGGGAAGCCGGGCAAAGTCGGATCCGGCGTCACTGAGGTATCGGAAATGCAGGCACCAAAGCCGACATTATAATCGGAAGCATCGGGCCACCAGAAACCCGCGGGCGACGCGGGGTCCTCGGGTGTTGGCTGGACGTTGGCGGGTATGGGCTGGCCGCCTTCCGGCGGGTTCGCGGGCCAGATGGGCGTGCGGGCGGCGATCAGCCATTGATGATTCAGGTAGGAACAGCCAAAGGCCGAGTGGAAGCAATTGTCGGCGAGCACGAATTGTTTCGCCAATACGCCTTCGCCTCCGTTCTGTTCGTCGTAATAACTCAGGACCAGGCCAGGATTGGTGCTCCAGACCGCGTATTTGCTCATGGTTGGGCCGCCGGCGTTTTTGGGATCACCCGAAAACCAGGCATAGGCGGGGTTGTTGATCTGATACTGTTCACTGTAGAACGCGTGGAGGAGGTCGCCAATGCTGTAATTGTCCGGGACGTAAGGGGACGCGTCATAGGGCTCATTGGGATACGGGGCGCGGGGCGCAAAGCGCGAGTCGGGGCCAGCGCTGATGAAGGGCATGCCCCCAGTGTTCGGCTGAATCAGATTGGCCAGCGGAATGCCGTTCGACCGCTCGTACTGCAAGAAATTTGTCGCGTTGGCCAGGCCATTGGCGCCGGGGAAACTGCCATACAGGCTGTCAAAACTGCGGTTCTCCGGATAGATGATGATGACGTGGGTGATCTGGTTGGTCAGGGTCGAGGGAAATGATTGAAATTTCCGGGAGAGCGGCCGGAGGGGTAGGGTCGGGATGGAGCGGTAGAATCTCGCCGCATCCCGGTCGGCCACCACGTACGGGCTGGTCTCCGCGATGTCGGCCCAGGGTCCCTGGCGGGAGTCCGCCCCCTGCAGCGTGCCGAGGAAGTTGATCACCTCGGTGTTCCCGACGCGGTCTATCGCCACTTGATAGCCCGGCGGCTCTCCTAGATGGGCAATGACCGCCTGCATGTTCGTGGTCAATTGCTTGACCAGTTCCCCATTCTTCGTGTACGACGCCGTATCGCTGAGGTTGGTGGAGGGATTCGCGAATATCCGCGAGGCGCCGACGGCAAACCCGCGCGAGATGTCGGCCTGCGAATTGGTCGGGGCGTCCGGATCGATGTCGGTCACCCGGATGGAAATCGAATTGTCGGTGTTACGGAGGATTTCGTAGGTGCGAAATTCCTGCGGCATGTCCCGCAAGGACGGGTTTTCGACCTCCCAGAAACCGTATTCCGGACGGTTGGTATCCGGGGACGGCTGGGCTTGAATATTGTTTCGATGCATATGCCCCGCAACCCACAGGATGAGATTCGGATAATGATGCAGCGCAACCACCAGATTGCTTTCCGATACGGAGATAATATTGGTGGCTCCCGGCACCGCGATCAGTTCAATCGGAATGTGCGCCGCAATGATCATGAGCTGGTTCGCGTCCTGGCCCTGCTGAAGTTCGTTCGTCAGCCAGTTGAAATGATTGTCATCCAGGGCACCCTGCCCGTTGAAATTGAAATTGTTGTCCGACAGGGTGTCGTCGAGCGAGATGACCTTGAGCGGCAGGCTCGCCTTCGGCGTGAAGCTGTAACAGGCAAAACTGTTGGTGAGGTTGGCCCGGCTGAAACCGTGGCCGACCGGCTGCGAGGCGGTGGTGAAAAACTCCTGCATCCAGTTGCTGATCGTCAGCGAATAGCGGTTGGTATCGGGGGCAACCGTTGGCGTGTTGGTGACGCCGTCGACAATGAAGTTGGTAACCGACCCGGCGCCAATGAGGTTGCCGTAAGGCGTGGTGCCGTCGATGGCGCCCAGAAAGTACGAGCGACTGTCGGCACCTTGCGTCTTTAAATCGCCAAACAGGAGGACCGCGTTGTTGGTGCAGGACTGCCGGAGGTAATCGGTGTAAACCGCCGCCCCGCACCAGAAATGATCGTGGTTGCCGAGCACCTGATACCAAGGGACATCCAGCCCGGCGGCCTGGTAGGGCCTCTGATAGTCGATGGTGCCCTCTCCGGCGTGGGTCCCGGAACTGGGCCGGATGTACTGGCCGTCCATGACGTCGATAAACCAGCGGAGTTCATTGTGCAGGGAGCTGTTGCAGTTATCGCCGAGGGACATGCCGAAATCGAACGGCATCAGGCGGTTCAAATTGTTGGCCGTCTTGACGGCGGCATCGAGCATCTGGGTTGTGCGGAGGATCACCGGCGAGTAGCACGAGGAATTGCCATTGCTGGGTCCCGTCGCATCGGGGAGGAAACCGGTCGCTGTCTGGTAGGCGGGCCAGAGGGACTGGGAAGGGGATTCCTTGTCGGTGATATGGATGTCGCTGAAGCAGAAGAAAGTCAACAGTTTGGCTGCGTTGGTGGCGCCCGGATACCCGGCGGGCATGGTGGCGAGCAGCTGGCCGGGGTTGTTGCCGGGCCCCCACTGCCAGGAACTATAGCCGTAAACCGCGTAAGCCGGGAGGTTCGACACCATAATCGGCGTCGTGTTCGCCGGCAGGGCGACCGGCGTGATCGTCCGCTGACGGGTTCCCAACTCGGCTCCGCCACCAGCCAGCGGCAGCCATAGCAGCATCGACAGAGCAATGATTTGAACAATCTTTAGTTTCATAAACTTCGATTTCATTTTGTTTTCCGGGGCACAACCCCGGGTTTATTGGTTGCCCGCAACCGCCAGTTCAACCCATCAAGGTTCAGGGCCTCCAATGAAAACCGAAACCCGCCAGCGGACGAAGCATCCCCGGAACAAACAGTCCGGCACATCTGGCCGGTCTGTTTTCCATCGGTTGAAACGACAAAGGCTTGAACAAAATCCGCAGAATCCCACCCGCGGTTCCCATCCGTCAGGTCGGAACCTGATGATTGAACATGACTTTAGTCGTCATTCCAAGGGTTGGCGGTGACGTCCACGAAGAGCTGGATTTTTTCGGCGCGGAAGGACATGCGTTCCAAGCCGCCTCCGGGCACCACGGGCGATCGGGAATCGGTGGAAAGTTTCACTTCCGGCGGCTGCAATTTGCAGTCCAACCCGGCGTCGCAGAGGTTTGATTTGAAATTGCCGGTCATGATGTTGAGCAGTTCGCCGGCCGTGTCGCGGATTTCGTCCGTGTTATTCATCTCCTCGGGACTCAAGCCGAGAATGCCGGCGGCCACGGCACGGGCGGAAGCCAGGTTCATCCGCAGATAAACCCCGCCCATCACCTTGCCGGAAAAGCCGATGGTGCCGAGCAGGTGCTCGCTTTCCAGCGGCTCGGAGAGATGGCGATCAATGCTTTCGAGCTTGACGGACAGCATGGTCTGGAAGGTTTTGATGAGCGCCAGGGCCAAGGGTGTGCCCATCGCGAGCACCATGGCGCATCCGACCCCGTTGCGCAGGAGGGCTTCCTCGACGGTTTCAACGGAGTATTCCGCTGCATTTTCGGCATCGGGATTGGCCACGCGCAGCAGCCGGTCGCGGAGGGCGGGATCCTTGTTGATCACCTTGACGATTTCATCCACGTCGGAATCCTGCCGGGCGACGAGCTGCGTCAGGCGCGACGCGCTTTCCAGCTTGGGGGCGAAGCCGTAGCGCCGGGCCAGATCCTGATAACTGGTGCTGTCGGCCATAATTCAAAATCAAGCCACCGGCTTTTTTTGCAGCGACACAATCCGCCCGGCCTTTTCAATGAGCTGGTCGTCCTTGAAGGGCTTGACGAGGTAATCGCGCACGCCGAGCTTGGCGATTTGCAGCACGTTGTCGCGGCCCGATTCCGCGGTGAGCATGATCACCGGGATGGCCTTCAACTCGGCGTCTTCCTTCAATTTGGTCAGCATCGTCACGCCGTCCATGACGGGCATGGTGACATCGAGGATGATGAGTTCGGGTTTTTCGCGGGTGGCGGCGGCCAGGCCTTCCTCGCCATTGGCTGCCTCGCAGAGCTGCACATCATAGGGTCGGAAAGCCTTGCCCACAATCAGCCGGATGGTCCGGCTGTCATCAACGCTTAGTATTTTTATTGCCATAAATCGCAGGGGGTTAATTGAATTTAATGTGGACTTCCACGATGAAGCGGTCGTCGCCACAGTCAAATACCAGCAATTCGCGCTGCACCTCCGCCAGGGGCTCGATGGTAAAGGCGGTGCCGCGGATGATGGCGGGTGTGCTCACCGCGCAGTCGGCGCCGGAGTCGCACAACCATGATTTCAGGCCGCCAGCCAGCATGTTGGTGGCTTCTCCCACCACGTCGTTCACCTCTTGTTCGCCGGTGATTTCTTCCTTCGCCATGCCAAGCATGGCGGCCGCCACCTGGCTGGCAAAAGGCGCGGACAAGTGCAGGTAAACGGCGCCGGTCACGTTATCGCCGGCAAAGCCCACCGAGCCGCTGACTCGCTCGCCGAACAGCGGCACGTCGGCCCTGGGAACCAGTACGGCCTTCATGGAAAGCATCGTGTCAAAAACGTCAGCCAGATGGCGCGTCATGAATTCGCGGACATCGGAAATTTGAACGGTTTGGCTCATAGTTATTATTATGGTTTAACGGATTTTGGATTCGGATGATTGAACCATGGCGGCGGCACGCACCGCCGGATGTGATTGGGTTGCCCCTCCGGTCTGGAGCGCGTGCAAAATGGCGTGTGGCATCAGGTCGAGGGGCAGCACCCGGTCCACCACGCCCAGTTCCACCGCGGCGCGCGGCATGCCATAAACAACACAGGTTTCTTCGTTCTGGGCGAGAGTTTTAGCTCCCGCCGCCTTGAGGGTTTTCATCCCCTGTGCGCCATCGCAGCCCATTCCGGTCAGCAACACGGCCAGCGCATGGGGCCCGGCACAAACCGCCGAATTAAACAGGATATCCACGGCCGGGCGCACATGGTGCAGCATGGGACCTTGCTGCAGCAAAATGCGATAGGCATTTCCGGTCCAGGCCAGGGCCATGTGGAAATCCCCCGGGGCGACCAGGGCCAGGCCCGCGTGCAATTCATCGCCGGACACCGCCTCGCGGACTTCAAAGGCGCAACATTCGTTAAGCCGGTCCGCAAAGGTCTTGGAAAACACGGGCGGGATGTGCTGGACGATGCAGATGCCCGGCAAGCCATCCGGCAATCGCGTCAGGACATCTTTGAGTGCTTCCGTGCCGCCGGTGGAGGCGCCCATCACCACCAGCTGGCGGGCTGAAAAACTGGTTGAACCCGCCACCGTGACGGGGCTGTGGCTGGCCGTGGTTCCTTTGACGTTCAGCCGCGCCCGGGCGGCGCCCTTGACGCGCAGCGCCAGTTGTTCGCGCAGGTCGCCCAGATTCCAGGCGGAGGTGGGCTTGGCCAGCACGTCCACCGCGCCCAATTCCATGGCTTGGAGGATGGTGCGCGAACCTGCCTGCGTCAGCGAACTGACCACCACCACCGGCATGGGCCGGTGCTGTTGCAGGATGCGCAGGAATGTGAGCCCATCCATGCGCGGCATCTCGATATCGAGCGTCAGCACATCCGGATTCAACTCGAGAATTTTGTCACGGGCCACGTAGGGATCGGCAGCGGTGCCCACCACCTCAATCTCGGGGTCCTGGCCGAGGGTGTCCGCAATCATCCGTCGTACGACGGCCGAGTCGTCCACCACCAACACGCGAATTTTTTTTGAAGGCTTCATCCCATGTTCATGAATTGATCCACGCGGTCAAATGATTCCCGGACGGCGATGACCATGTTTTCAAGTTTGTCGCCGGTGAGGTCAAAAGCGGTGATCACGCGGTCATCCACCCGGACGGCAAAGCCGTCCCAGCCGGGGGCCGAGCCGGCAAGGTGGGCGATACAATTGGCCAGATGCGTCACCACGGAGAGCCGCGGGTGCGGTTCAAGCACGGGGTGATGATGATTGGCCACCGCTTCCACAATTTCCTCCGGCAGGCGCCAGTCCTGCAGCAGGCATGCACCGACTTCGCTGTGATCGGTGCCCAGGACCGCCTTCTCGGCCTCGGAGCGGGAGTTTTGTTGCTGTTCCACCCGCTGGCGGATGTCCGCCTGAAAATCCAGGGTGAGCGCCTGGCCCAAAACCAGTTTGCCGATGTCGTGGAGGAGGCCGACGGTGAAAGCGACCGCCGGTTCCACGCTCAAGTCCGTGATTTCGGCCACGACGGTTTCGGCAGCGGTGGCGGTGATGAGCGAATGCCGCCACAGTTCATTGGCTTCCACGGCGTAGCCGGGCAGGGGAACGACCATGGCGCTGCCGAATGCCAGCGTCAGCACGATGTGCAGGATTTGCTGGTGACCCAGGAGGAAGACCGCCTGGTCCACGGAGGAAACCGGTTCTTCCAGCCCGAAGTACGGCGAATTGCAGGCGCGCAGCAGTTTGGCCGTAAGCACATTGTCACATTTGAGGACCTGGACCACCTCGTCATTGCTGACCGCGGGCTGTTCCAGGAGATTGACCAACTTGAGCGCGGCGTAAGAGACCGGCGGCAGATTCTTGATTTTGGCCACGAGTTCGTGAGCGGTCATAAGAAATAAATGTTGGTGCCGGGGGTTTTAATGGTGACTTTGCCGGTCGTGAGATCCATGCGGACCGTGCGTGAGGACAACCCGCCGACATCGCGGCCGTGAATCGCATAACCGTTGCGCGCCAGCAGTCCGATCAAGGCCACTTGATTGCGTTCGCCGATATTGAACACCCCCTTCTCGTCGAGCAATTGTGCGCCGCCCGCGACTTTGATCACCACCCGGTGGCGCTCGGCGCCGAGGTTGTAAACCGCCTGAAACAGGCGCGGCACGCCGGTGTCCACAAACATGAACGGCGCGCTGGCGGCCTTGGCGGCATCGATCTTTGAATCCGGCAGCATGATGTGCAATAATCCACCCACTTTTTTCATCGGGTCATAAAGCGTTATGCCCAGGCACGAACCCAGCGAATAAGTCACCAACTCCGCGCTGGGGTCGTTGCTGACGATCATGTCGGCCACCCCTACCACCAGCGCTTTCCTGGGGGGCGGGATGACCCATGTTCGGGTTGCGGTCATAGGTCAAATCGACACCGTCAGATCGCTGGATCCAGGCCGGCGGCAGAATACTGTGACTGTCTGGTGTCATTGATCATCGTTTGTTGTTGGAAACGCCGGTTGAACGGGGTGGGGTGCACCGCACATTCCGGCTGGTTTCACTGTGTTCATATCCTGGGCAAAATCAAAAAACTGCCATCCCGCAAGCCCCGGCGCCAGGCGGGTTGCACATCAACCACTCTCTTGGGCATGCCCGGTCCGGTTTGGTATCGGCGCTTCGGAGGTGAACTTGAATTAAAAACCGCTCAAGTTCCGCGGATTTGGCGGACAAGAGACAAGGTTTCACCGATCTGCCTCCGGTGGTACGCCAACCATTTCCGGCGCTTTGGCGAGGATTGGCTCGTGGATGCCGGAAAGGTGCTCGAGATTCCGGTTGTCTTCCAGGGTCATGATGGCTTCAGGCGTCTTGATTGAACCGTCAAACCGCTGCGTTCCGGGCCTGGGGTTCAATGTAAACAGGCTCCTGAATGGGACTGAACCTGGCAAAGTTGTCGAGCCTCAGGAGCAGAACCGGGGTGATGCGGCTGCGGGCCATGACAATGGTTTTCCCGTTTTCGGTCACGATATCGGCCAAAACGATCTGGCCGGCCTGAAGATCCTTGGCGGCAATGGGCTGGCCCAGGCTTTTGGCCGAGATGTCCGGCAGGTAGATGTCGAAACAGGCGAAAGTGGCGTCCAACACCCGCGGATCATACCAGCCCCGGCGCTGTTGCATGAGCTTCAGGGCGTCGTCCTTGGGCATCTTCATCGTTTCCAGTTCGAGCAGGTCAATCAGCACCTTGAGAATCCGGGCGCCGATGGGGATGTCTTCGCCGCGAATGACGTCGGCGGGAAAACCGGAGCCATCATAGTGTTTTTGCTGGTAAAGAACAATGCGGGCTACGGATTCCAGACGGGGTATGTTGGCGAGCAGGTCGGCGCCGGTTTTGGGAACGCGCGAGAGAATGTCTTGTTCCATCTTGGTCAATTCCTGTCCGGCGCGGGATTTTTCGATGAGCGCGGGCGGAATGGTGACCCTGCCAATTTGCGAGAGCATGGCGGCGATTTCAAACTCCCAGGAGTTTTCAATCGTGAGCGATTTGACATAGGCGTGCATGTAGCTGCGGAGCGCTTCGCCGCGTCCGAACGAAAGCGGATCGATCAGCGCGAGGACATCCGCGAGCACCTTGATGCTGCCATTGAGGGTTTTCTCGAGCAGTTCGCGCTCGGCGGTGATCAGGCGGTATTGCTTGAGACCGGCTTTGAGCGCCAGGCTGAGCATCTCCGTCGGACACGGCTTGGTCAGAAACTGGAAGACATGGCCCTGGTTGACCGCCTCGACGGCGGTGCGCTGGTCGGCATTGCCGGTGAGCATGAGGCGGACAGCTTCCGGGTATCGCTTCTGGACCTCGGCGAGCAGCTGCACACCGTTCATGCCCGGCATCTGCATGTCGGCCACCACCACCGCAAAAGGCCCGCCGGCCGCCATTTTGGCCAGCCCGGCCTCGCCACTGGAGGCGGTTGCGAGGTTGAACTGGAGGCGCAGATTCCTTTCCACGGCGGCCAGCAGGTTGGTGTCATCATCAATAAACAGGATTTTTCCGTTCATAATGTTGGAAGTTGTTGGTTCAAAATTCCTCCCCGCCCAGCCCGACGGCCCGCCAGGTTCCAATCCGGTCCGCCAGGCCGAGGTGGGTGAGATGGGCCAGGTCCAGCCGCGGCGGCGGCAATTCAGTGTTGGTTCCTGATTGTTCGTGTACGAATGCGTCGGCCACATGCACGGCGACGACGGGGGAAAATTCCTGGACGACGCACAGCGCCGGACAATGATGCATGGCCACCGCTTCGATGATGGGGTTGGGCAGTCCCCAAAGCCCGAGCAAATACGCGCCCACGTCGGCATGCGTGGCGCCAAAATGTTCCTGTTCAACCTGCCCGAGCGGAAGGTTCTGGTCTTTGGCCATCTGCAACACCTTCGTGTATTCTTCCGGCAAACCGGTCGCCAAAATCAGCTTTCCCACATCGTGTAACAAACCGGCCAGAAAACACAGGTCGCGCATTTTCAAGCCCTTCCGTTCCGCCTCCGCCACCCGGCGCGCCACCACCCCCGTCATCCAGCAGTGGTGGGCCAGCGCGTCGAGGGAAAAAGCCTGGTTGAGGCGCTGGTCAAACTGGGAAAAGACCTGCAATGACACCACCAGCGAACGCACCGTGGTCAACCCCAGATACATGACGGCATCGGTGGGATTGTTGATCGGTTGGGGCAGGCCAAAAAAGGCGGAGTTCACCAGCTGCAGGATTTTCGAGGTCATGCCGATGTCCCGCGAGATGATTTCGCCGATGCGTTCCATGGCGGGCTCCTCCTTCTGGAATTCCGCCGTCAACTGGTGATGCAGGGCGGGCAGGCTGGGCAGGCACCTGATCCGGGTGGCCAGTTGTTTGAGTCGTTCGTTGCACAGCAGGTCCCGCAAGGCGAAGGCGCGGGCGATGGCATTGCGAAGTTCCTCGGCGTCACAGGGCTTGGCGAGGTATTGATGCGCGGGACCGACCAGACGCAGGATCGCTTCCCGCTCGGCTTGGCCGGAAAGCACGATGCGCACCGTGCTGGAATGACGTTTGGTCACTTCGGTCAGCAACTGGGAACCGTCCATCTCCGGCATGACCATGTCGGAGATGATCACGTCCACGGGGTTGGCGGCCATGAAATCGAGCGCCTGCCGCCCGTTCCCGACAAAAGTCATGTTCCATTCGTTACGCATGGCATGCAACTGGCGTTGCAGGCCCTGCAGCACCTTCGGTTCATCATCGACAAAAAGAAGATTTTTCATGGATCCGAGGTTCTTTTCGCCGGCTCATCGGCCAGCGGTTCTTCTCCCGCCGGATGTTTGAGGTTGATGGGAAGGTGCAAAACAAACGTCGTGCCTTTGCCGACTTCGGTTTCAAAGGTGACCGTGCCGCCGTGCTTTTTGACAATTTCGGTATAAACGAGGGCCAGACCCTGGCCCGAACCTTTGCCGACCGCTTTCGTGGTAAAAAAGGGTTCAAAAATCCGCCGCCGGTTCGCCTCGGGAATGCCCGTCCCGGTGTCGGAAACACGCACCGCAACCGAGTCTCCCTCGCGCCGCGTCTGAACGGTGATGATGCCCTTGGTGCCCGGTTGCGATTTGACCACGTCGCCGATGGCATGGGCGGCGTTGACCACCAGATTGAGAATGACCTGGTTGAATTCGCCAATGTAACAGGGAACCAGCGGCAGGTCGGGGTCCAGGTCCAGTTTCAAGTCGGAGACATATTTCCATTCGTTCCGGGCGACGGTGGCGGTGCTTTCGATGGCTTTGTTGAGGTCCGCCACCGATTTTTCCCTGCCACCCGGATGCGAAAATTCCTTCATGGCGCGCACAATTTGCGTGACGCGTTCCACCCCTTCGAGGGTTTCCTGAATGGCCTTGGGAACCTGCTCCAACAGATATTCGACATCGCTGGCCATGAGCGTCTCCTCGACGTGCTCCAGCAATTCCGGAGTGAGGGTGTTCTGTTTGGCGGCGGCGAGCAGTTCTCCGTGGCTGCGAAGCAGGCTGATGACGTTGTCAAAGGCATCCTTGAGAAAGCGGGTGTTGTCGCCCACGTATTGCGTCGGGGTGTTGATTTCGTGGGCGATGCCGGCGGCGAGCTGGCCGATGGCCTCCATTTTTTGCGCCTGCCGCAATTGCAATTCCATCATCTGTTGGGATTTTTCGCCCTGCTTGCGCTCGGTGATGTCCTCGGAGATGCCCAGGAGGTAGGTCAACTGCCCGGTGTTGTCAAAGATCGGGATTTTTTTGGTGTGCAGGATGCGCTCTCCCTTGTTACGGGTTTGCACGGGCTCTTCAGATATGTCCACAATCTCCGCTCCGCGCAGAACCTTCCGGTCATTCTCCGTAAACCGGTCGGCCAGCTCCTTTGGAAAGAAATCGTAATCGTTCTTCCCGGCCAGCTCCGCCAGTGAATATCCCAGCAGCCCTTGTCCCGCCTTGTTGAATTTCACGAACCGAAGTTCCTTTGCGTCCTTGACGAAAATCATGTGCGGAATGTTTTCGACGACGGTGTTCAGGAACGCCTCGCTGTCGCGCAGCGCCGCCTCCGCCTGCTTGCGTTTGGTGATGTCATTGGCAACGCCCACCCATTGTTGGATTGTTCCATCATCCGCCAAAATCGGCACGACGCGAACCAACATGTGATGGTAGGATTGGTCCCGCGCGCGCAGCCGGTATTCCACCTTGCACATGGACCGGTTGGCGATCGCAGCCGACCAGACTCGCGTCGTTTCGGCATGATCGTCGGGATGGATGGCGTTCAGCCAGCCCCGGCCGCGAAGCTCCTTGAAACTCTGTCCGGTGAAGGCAGTCCAGCTTGGCTGTTCAGCCGCGAATTCGCCCGAAGGAGGCCCGTCCCAAACGATCGCCGCCGTGGCCTCCACGAGGGTGCGGTAGCGTTTCTCATTGAGCTGAAACTTCCCTTCCGCCTCCCGGCGCTTCGTGATGTCGCTCATGAAACCGTGCCAGAGAATGCTCCCGTCAGCCTGACGCTCGGGCGTTGACTGGCCCTCGGCCCAAAACAAGCCTTTCTTCGGATGCCGCACCCTGAATTCACACCGCCAGGGCGTCATGGTTCGGGCCGATTCAGCGATGGATTCCTGATGGCGAACCTGGTCGTCGGGATGGATCAGATTGAAAATCGGCGAAGCATCCTCCACCAAATCTTCCGCCCGCACTCCGTAAAATTCTTCTATGGTCGGGCTGGCATAAGGAACGCAGGCTGAACCATCCGGCCGTAAACGAAAGGCATAAATGATCCCGGGCACATTCGCGGCAATCTTTGCCAGCCGTTCCCGCAACGCGAGCTGTTCTTTCAGCGCCTCCTCGGCTTGTTTGCGGGGGGAAATGTCCTGCTTGACGGCTACGAAATTCAGAATCTCGCCCTTTTCATCGCGCACCGGGGTAATGGTCATTTCCTCATGATACTGGCTCCCATCCTTGCGCCGGTTGACCAGTTCGCCCTGCCAGACCTTTCCGCTTAAGATCGTGGCCCACAGATCCTGGTAAAAAGTTTTGTCGTGAACACCGGATTTCAGCAGGGCCGGGGTCCGGCCGACGACTTCGCTGCTATCATAGCCCGTGAGCCGGGTGAAAGCGGGATTGACCCAGAGGATCAGGCCGGTGCGATCGGTAATCGCAATGCCATTGGCGGCAGCGGCCAGCGCCGAGGTTTGTAACCGCAACTTTTCTTCCGTGCGCTTGCGTTCGGTGATGTCCCGGAACATCCAGATCCGGCCATAGCAGGTTTTCTTTTCGTCCAGAACGGGCGCTGAATAACGGTCCAGAATTCTGCCGTCCTTGAATTCGATTTCGTCCCGGCTGGTTTCGTCCGGATGAGCGTTCAGATGGAGGACTTTGGCCAGAAATTGCTCCGGATCCTTGGTCGAGTCGGTGACGTATTGAAGCTGCTCGGCGTCGTCCAGCTGTTCGGCGATTGGCGCGGGAATTTTTGTCAGCCGGGCGAATTGCGGGTTTTGGAGGATCTTCTTGCCCTGCTCATTGACAATCAGGATTCCGTCCGGGGAGGAATTGACCATGGCTTCAAAGAGCGTCGTCTTTTGTCGCAGGTTCTCTTCCATTTGCTTGCGTTCGGTGATGTCCCGGACCGTTGCCTGGAGCACCACCTTTCCCTCCCGCTCCATTTTGGCCAGCAGCACGTCCGCCTGAAATTCGTCGCCGCCGATACGCCGGTGCGTCCACTCGAAGAAGTGTGATCCTTTGCGCACGGCGGCCTCGATCATTTCCCTGGCTTTGTCGGCGGAAACGCGCCCGTCCGGCTGCTGGTCGGGAGATAAATCCCAGGGATCATGCGAAGTAAACTCCGCCTCATCCTTGGCCCCGAACATCCTGATGGTTGCCGGGTTGCCGAAAGTGAATTTCCAGGCCGGGGGCTCAAGGAGCATGATGGCGTCCTGGGAGCTCTCGAGGAGGCCGCGGAATCTTTCTTCGCTCGCGCGCAACTTGTGTTCCGCCTGCTTGCGCTCGGTGATCACGTCGAACACGGCCACGAAATGTTCCTTCTGGGGACTGTAAACCGACACGGAAAACCACATGGCCAGGGACTTGACATAGACCTCCAGCTGCTCGGGTTTTCCCGTCAGCGCCACCCGGCTGAAGGTTTCCAGCAGTTGCGAATCGGTTACGCGAAAACCGGGAATCGTGTCCGAGACATTCTTTCCCACCACATCCTTCAGCCCGGTCAAAGTCTCGAAGGCAGGGTTGACCGCCAGGTAGGTGAAGTCTTGCGCCTGGCCGTCCACATAAATCATCCGGCAAAACGCATAACCGTTCAGCATGCCCTCAAAGAGGGAGCGATAGCGTGCTTCACTCTCCCGCAGAGTCGCTTCCATCTGTTTGCGCTCGGTAATGTCGCGAGCGATGCCGGCCGTGCCGGTCATTTCGTTTTGCTCATTGAAAACCGGGGTTTCAATCGCGTCGAACCAACGATGGTGACCATCGGCATCCGGAACCATGCATTCACTGTGGACCGGTTTGCCGGGGACGGCCGTTGAGCGGTCAATCCCGGCCAGCTTGGCGGCACACTCGGGAAAAACCTCGAAAGCCGTTTTGCCCGCGATTTCTTCCATCCGGCGCTGGTAAATCTGGGCCAGCGACCGGTTGCCCAACAGATAGCGGCCCTGGGCATCTTTCAACCAAGCCGGGTCGGGAATGTTATCCAAGATGGCCTTCAGCAAACGCTGGCTCTCCCGCAAGGCCCGTTCCGCCAGTTTGCGTTGGGTGATGTCGCGGAAAACCGCAAAGGTGCCGCAAAAACAGCCTTCGGAATCCATTTGCGGGGTACCAGTGATCAGAATCTGGCGCCGTTCGCCCCGGGCGGCGATAATTGCGATTTCGTAGCTTGATTTTTCGCCGGCCCGGCGCGGTTTGAACTGCGCTTGAACGATCGCCCGGTTTTCTTCATCCACGAATTCATCCAGTTTTTTGCCGACCAGCTGGCCCGGCCACGCCCCCAGAATGGTTTCGGCCGCGGGATTGGCAAAAGTGAACCGCCGGTCGAGGTCCATGATCACCACCCCCTCGCCCTGGGACTCGATGAGGTTCCGGTAAAGTTCCCGGCTATCTTTCAATGCCTCTTCCGCCTGTTTGCGCTCCGTGACTTCGGTCCGCAACGATGCATTGATGGTCGTCAATTCGATGGTGCGTTCCCGCACCCGTTCCCCGAGTTCATTCAGCTTGTGCCGGGCCTGCTTGGTGAGATGCCATTTGTTGGTCAGGGTCAGGGCCAGTTGCGAGGCTTCAATGTTGTCGAACGGCTTTTTGAGGATGACGAGGCGATCGGACTGACCCACCTTTTCGATCACCTCGTTCCACGAATAATCCGAGTAGGCGGTGCAGATGACGATTTGCAGATCGGGGTCCACCTTCCAGATGCGTTCGGTGGTTTCAATGCCGTCCCAACCCGGGGGCATCCGCACGTCAATGAAGGCCATCGCATACGGCTGGCCGGCGGACAAGGCATGCTCCACGCAGGCCAGGCCCGCGGTGCCTTGAAACGCGGAATCGATTTCGAATCGTGCCGCGGCTGGATCACTGGTCGCAGCAATGCCAAACAGTGAGGTTTCGGCTTCCGCCATGTCGTCCCCAGCATTGGCCCGGTTGCAGAGAATCTTGCGGAAATCATCATGGATGGCCTGATTGTCATCAATGATGAGAATGCGGCGGTTGATTGTGTCATTCATGGGAGCAACAGCCGTTTGGCCGTGGTTGGAGCGGAGATGCGCTGTCCAGACAGCAACGCACCGCCTGGGCCAGATTGTCCGGGGAATAAGGTTTTGCCAGAAAGTTCAATCCTTCCTTCAGCGCCAGGTCTTGTCCGATGGCATCCTGGCTGTAACCCGTCGTGTAGATCACTTTCAGACCGGTTTTTAGTTTCAGGAGCTTTTCCGCCAGTTTCCGGCCGGACAATTCTCCCGGGATGACCATGTCGGTCAGGAGCAGATCGATTTCCGCCTCATGTTCATTCCAGACCGGCAAGGCCTCCTCACTCGAGCTGGCCTCGAGCACGCGATAACCCCGGCGTTGAAGAACCCGTTGTGCCATCCGCCGCACGATCTGCTCGTCCTCGACCAGCAAGATGGTTTCTTTCCCCCCCGCAATTCCGGTTTTCGGAGGTGCCGCCTTGGCGGGTACGGCCGGGAGGGAGACGAGCGGCAAAAGAACTCTGAAGCACGTGCCCTGACCGGGTTGGGTTTCAACCTCAATCCAGCCTTCATGCTGCTTGACAATGCCATAAACCGTTGCCAGACCCAGGCCGGTGCCGGTGCCCTGTTCCTTGGTGGTAAAAAATGGTTCAAACAGGTGCGACATGGTTTCCGGGCTGATGCCGCAACCGGTGTCCGAAACGCTGATGCGGGCGAATGTTCCGGGCCGCGCCCGGGGATTGAGCCGGACATCTTCCGGCGTGATTTCCAGCTTGTCGGTGTGAATCGTGAGTCGTCCGCCTTCCGGCATGGCATCGCGGGCGTTCACGGCCAGATTCAGAACAACTTGTTCAATCATGACCGGGTCGGCATAAACGGCCAATGATGTGTCATCACATTTTATTTCCAGGGCAATGTGCTCGCCGAGCAGTTGAGAAAGCATCTGCCCGAATTTTGTCAGCGTCTGGCCCAGGGCCAGATGGTGCCGTTCCATCCGCTTTTTGCGGCCGAACATGAGCATTTGAGACGTCAATTTGGCAGCGCGCACCGCCGCCTCATCGATCTGCTGGAGCGCGTCGAGAACGGTGGGGGTCTGCTGTTCTTCCGCCACCAGGCATTGGGCATTGCCCCGGATGACCGTGAGCAGGTTGTTGAAATTGTGGGCGATGCCGCTGGCCAGCTGTCCCAGGGCGTCCATCTTTTGGGACTGACGCAAGGCGGCTTCGGTTCGCGCATGCTCGGCGATTTCGGTGCGGAGCTCGTGGTTGGCCTTCTGCAGTTCCCCGGTCCGCGCCGCTACGGTTTTTTCCAATTCTTCCATCCGCATCCCGACTTGTTGCCGGAGGCTCCACTTCTCCGTCAACGCATGGGCCAGTTGCACGACTTCCACATTGTCAAAGGGCTTTTTGAGAATGACCAGACGGTCGGATATTCCCAGCTTGGCGGTCATTTGATCCCAGGAATAATCGGCGTAGGCGGTGCAGATGACCGTTTGGAGATCGGGGTCAATCTTCCAGATTTTCGCCGTCGTTTCGATGCCGTCCCAACCGGGAGGCATCCGCACATCCATGAAAACCATGGCGTAGGGCCGCCCGGTCGCGATGGACTGCTCGACCATTTCATAGCCGTCCCGTCCTTGAAAAGCCGAATCCAATTCAAAGGAAATGGATCCCTCGGAAGTCATGGCCTCACCAAAAAAATTCGCTTCCAGGTCATCCAGGTCTTTTTTGCTGGCGGAGGCCGGACTCAGGATTTTTTTGAAATCGGCATGGATCGCCGAATTATCATCAATGACCAGGATGCGGTATTTTTTCTGTAAACAGGAGTCATTCATAAATTTGCGGGAGGTTGCAGCGGTAATTCGAGAACAAATCTTGCCCCGGCACCCGGGCCGTCGCTGTGCGCGGACAGCACGCCGCCCATCTCCTTGGCCGCCAGGGCGGCGCTGTGCAAGCCAAAACCATGGCCCGATTCGCGCGTCGTGAATCCGTGATTGAAGATGCAGGTCATGTTCTCCGCGGGGATGCCCACCCCGTTGTCCATCACGGCGATTTGCACCCGGCCGGCGTCATTGCGCACCTGCATCGTCAATTGCTTGCCCGAGCGTCCGGATTCATCGCACGCATACTTGGCGTTGCGGATCAGGTTTACCAGCACCTGCAGGACTTTTTGCCGGTCCACGTTGATTTCGATGGCCAGGGCGGGAAAATCGCGGATCACCTGCACGTCATGCCGCACCAGCGCGCCGCCGTTCAGGCGCAACGCGTCTTCGATCAGATCGACCACCCAGGTTTTTTCCACCATCCCCGAAACCTTGGCATAACTCTGCTGCATGGTGACGATGTCCTTGATATGCTCGACATGTTGTCGGGTCAGCTCGACCTCCTTGAGCAGCTCCGCCTGTTCGCCGGTCAGGTGCTCGGCCAGGCGGCTGAGATAGTCGGGCAGCTGCCGGCCCTGGGGATCGGTCGTGATAAAGGCCGCCAGGTCGTCGCGATGTTCACGGACCATGGCGGCGAGGCGGCCCAGGTTGCGGAGCTTGGATTTGCGGAGGGTATCGAGGATGAGAATGGTGGAAACATTGACGCTGTTGAGCACATTGCCCACGTTGTGCAGGACGCTGGTGGCCACCTCCGCCATCCCCGCCTGCCGCGAAGCATTCACCAGTTGCCGGTGGACCGCCTCCAGCTTGGCTTCCGCCTCTTTTATCGGGGTGATATCTTTCGAGATGCCGAACGTGCCGATGGTTTCTCCGGCCTTGTCCCGCAGCGGCATTTTGGTGGTGAGCACCCAGGATTCCCCGCGTCCATCCTTCCAGGATTCCCTTTCGATTTTGCCAATCATCGGCTGGCCGGTGCGAATGATGGTCTGCTCATCCTCGAAGGCCGGCCGGGCATGTTCTTCCGTGAAGAAATCAAAATCACACTTGCCGACCAGTTGAACGGCGGAGGCCACGCCAAACTGTCGGGCCTGGGCATTGCTGCATTTAATGAAGCGGGATTGAGTATCCTTGAAATAAATGTGGTCCGTTGAGTTTTCCAACAGCGCCCGTAACAAATGGCGTTCGTAGGCCAATTCGGCCTCGGCCTGTTTGCGTTCGGTGACGTCGCGGAAACACCAGACGCGTCCCACGCAATCCTCCCCCAATCGTTGGGGCTGGGAATAGCGCTCGAAGATGCGGCCGTCTTTCAATTCGATGATATCAAAGCTCTCGTCCTGTGGCCGGCTGTAGAGTTCGCGCACCTTGGCAAGGAATTGTTCGCTGTCCTTGACCATCTCCAGGGCCAACGGCAGAACCTGATCGTCCGCCTGGCCGCCCACCAATTTCTCCGGAGGCAGACCCCACATTTTGACAAACCTCAGGTTGGAGCTCACCACGCGCCCCTGACGATCTATCACCAGAATGCCGTCCACCGTGGATTCGAGCGTGGCATTCAGCAGTGACAGTGACGTCGCGAGTTCCTTGGTGCGTTCCTGGACCCGGACTTCCAGGCCGTCCCGGGCGGCCTGGAGGGCGGAGTCGCGCTCCTGGATCTGGATGAGCATGTGGTTGAACCCATCGATCAGCCGGCCCAGTTCGTCTTCTCCCGATTTGACCGCCCGCACCGAATAATCCTGCTTCGCGGCGATAACGGTGACGGTCTTCGCCAGGTTCGAAAGCGGTTCGGAAATAAACTTTTGCAACCAGACGGAAAGGAAGAACGCCAGCACCCCCGCTACCAGCAGCACCAGGACCATGATCAAGGCGTAACGCCAGATCCGCACGTTCATTTCATGCAAATCCATTTCGAGATAGATCGTGCCGATCGTTTCCCCGGCCAGGTCGATCGGTCGGAATAATTCCAGCCGGTTTTGGCCAAATTGATGGCCATCCCCCTGAATGGGAGGCGGCCGGAATGCTCCGGTCACATCCGCGCGTTGATAGCGGGCAAACGGCTTGCCGGCCCGGTCGTAGACGCAGGCATGGACAATGCCGGGTTGGACGCTCAACGATTTCAACGCTTGCTCCACGGAATCGGCTTCGTTGAACGACAGGCCCGCGGTGCTATTGGCGCCGGCCATGGCGGCCGTGATGGACAAATCCTGAACCATCTGTCGGCGGGCAGCGACCTGTTCATAGGTGATGAAGGACAGGCTGACCACCCACGAAGCAACGCCGCTGACCAGCATGGTGATAACCATGAGTTTGCGTTTGATCGGGAGATGGCGAAGAAAATGCATGGTGTCTGGCTTAGGGCGGGTTGTGAACGGGTTTGGCCAGCTTGAGAAGCTGCGCGCTGATTTTCAGGCCGGCTCGTTCTGCCGCATCAGCGTCAATCTCAAAACGCACCTTGTCGGCTTCGCGCACAAAGTTGATCATGCCGCCGGCCGCAATGAATTTATCGGATTGGCCCACGGTCAGCACCGCGTTCCCCTTGAGTGCGGCCAATATTTCCGCCAGCCGTCCGTCTCCTCCGTCGCTAAAAAACAACAGGTGCACGCCGCCGGCCTCTTCGGCCGTTTCGACTTGTTTGATTACGATATTCCGGCCGTTAATCTTGTGGCCCCGGGCGATGGCTTGCAGTTCCTCACCAAACGGGTCTTTGCCCCAAATGCCAATGACCAGCGGCGCTCGATCGTCCGCAAAACGTTCCGCCGGCCACTCCACGAATTTTGCAAAATTGTACAGGTAGGCTGCCTTGATCTGGTATTCCTTGGCCACCTGCGCCCGGGCCGGGCTGGCCAACAGACCGCCCAGGAGCAACCCATAACCCAACCACAACGCGACGCGTCCGCCGGCAACTCCGGGGCGGAAGCAACCTCCGGTTCGCGCGTTGGTCAGACTATGATTACGGTTTAACATGGCTGGGTTGGGCGCCTTAAAATCTCCAGCTGATTTTTCCCATCACGCTGCGCGGGATTTCCGTTATCATCGAGGTTTTATAGCTCGTGAACTCCGCATGCCGGTCCTGGAGCAGGTTCTGGCCCCACACGCCGATCTCCAGGTTTTTCGTCGGGTGCCAGACCAGGCCGAGGTCCAGGCGCACGTAGGAGGGAATCTTCGTCTGGCCGGTGCCATAAGGCGCTTCGATTTGATCCACGTAATAAACCGCACCGTTAAATTCAAGATGCCCCGGCAGATCAAATTCGGAGCGCAATTGGACTTGCTGCTCCGGAGAAGTATCCAAAGCGGGATTATTCACATTCAGGTGCAATTGCAACCACGTGTAGCCGGCGGTGAGATGCCAGTTTTCGGTCACATTCCATCGGGTGGACAATTCCACGCCATAGGTCTGGCCGGCCCCGGCATTTTCTTCGGTGGCGGGAACCAGGATGTGCGGCGGGGACGGGTTGGCTTCAAACCCGGGTGTCCCGGGGACGGGCTCGATCAGGTTGTCGTAATCGTTGAAAAAGCCGGCCAGGTCCAGTGAACATTTTTTAGTCAATTCCATCCGGTAGCCCAGTTCATAGGCAATCAGCACCTCCGACTCGAGGTTGGGGTTTCCAAAGTTTCCAACCAGGACCGGAAAGGGATTTGGCGGTGAAGGCGGGACAACCTGAAAATTGACACGCTCATCCAGCTCGGAACGGGAGGGCGTCCGCACCGCGCGCGAGACTGCCGCCCAAAGGGTCTGCTTTTCCGTTGGCGTCCAAACCAGGCGGACACTGGGCTCGATTTCAAAACCGGTGTTGTCATTGTGCTCAAATTTCGATCCCACCGTGACTTTGAATCGGTCGGGCGCCAGCGTGATTTGATCCTGGACGAACGAACTGAACACCTGCTCTTGATGGTTGTCCCAGGCCACAAAGAAACTGGGTGTAAATTTGTCCGCCAGATGGCGATAACCAAGGCCCCAGAGGACCTCATTGCGCTCGCCGAGTGTAAACTGGTGTTGGGCGTCAAAATCAATCGTGTCGCATGTTTCCGTTGCCTGGGCCTGCTCCTGTTTGAACTGGTCGTAATACGCCTGCAACGTAAGTGTCGAGCTTTCCGAAAGTGAATGCACCCATCGGCCCAGCACGTTTCCCCCGGAGTCGTGATTGATGTCATTGACGTTTTGCGAGTACGGCGGCAGGAGACTCGGCATGTCCTGATTTTCGGTGATGCGATCATAGTAAGCATCCCCCTGCAAGGTCAGCCGGTTCACGTCTGCAGGTTCCCAGTCCATGCGCATTCCACCCTGGGTCCCTTTCCAGTCATCGGGCGCGTCCTGTCCATTGGCTTCCACCAAGCCGTCCCGGTTGAAATATTTTACATAGGCCCGATAAAAAAGATTGGTGCCGATTTGGCCGCCATAACGAACCGTCGTGGTTGGATGATCTTCCGTGCCCACCGTTATCGAGACCAGGGTGCCCTGGGTATCCTTGGCGCTTTTGGTGATGATGTTGATGACCCCGTTCATGGCGTTGGCGCCCCAGAGGGTGCCGCCCGGGCCGCGAATCACTTCGATGCGATCCACGTCCTCCATCACCACGTCCTGTATCCCCCAGACCACTCCCCCGAACCCAGTCCCGTAAATCGATCGGCCATCCACCAACACCAGCAGTTTGTTGGCAAACTGGCCGTTAAATCCGCGCGAGCTGATTGCCCATTCGTGCGAATTGATCCGGGCCACGTCCAGTCCGGGCACCAGACGCAGCGCTTCGGGAATGCTCGTGATGCCCTGCCGGCGGATATCGTCACCGCTGATCACAAAAATGGCGGCTGCGGCATCCGTGAGCTTCTCTTCCTTTTTAGAAACCGAAGTCACGGGCTCATTCATCAATTGCTCGACGCTCAGGTCGGCCAGGCTGCCGGCCGATCCGCTGGTTGCAGGGCCGTCCGCTGCCATCGCGATGGCAGGCCCTGACAGGAGGCTGGCGAAAATGGCCGTTCCGCAAAACAGAGCTGCCCGCCAGTCACCTTTTGGCCCAAGTAACAGACACTTTCGCCCAATTTCTGGATCGGAATATTTCAGGTTCATTTGTGGTGTCCGGCTATGCGGAAAGACACCATCTGCATATCGGCAGAATGGGGCTTAACTTGAGAAAAGCCCTGAATCAGGGCGTTAGTTGGCTCAGCGAGGCGATTCCGAATGTCCTAAAGATGAAGCGGGCGTTGTCCGTCTGAAACGGACCTTGCTCATGGCGGCGTGCGCGGTCAGCAGGCGGCCCGCCTTTCAGTCGTCGATTATAATTCTCACCCAGGATCATGGCTTCATCCGGCGTCGGCGAGCGGTTGCAACGGCAGGTCCAAAATAAATGTTGCCCCCTGGCCGGGGCCGTCGCTGTGCGCGGATAGCGCGCCGCCCATCTCCTTGGCCGCCAGGGCGGCGCTGTGCAAGCCAAATCCATGGCCCGATTCGCGGGTCGTGAATCCGTGATTGAAAATG
>Ga0265338_10000686_pt1 | contig 58116 bp, 52 predicted proteins | sample 42126metaG_FD_193579 | JGI IMG/M metagenome (GOLD analysis project Ga0265338, IMG submission 193579) | Rhizosphere microbial communities from Carex aquatilis grown in University of Washington, Seatle, WA, United States - 4-21-26 metaG | ecosystem: Host-associated > Plants > Roots > Rhizosphere... | reverse complement strand
GCCTTGGGCGTTGGGACTTGGGCGTTGGGACTTGGGCGTTAGGCCTTGGGCGTTGGGACTTGGGCGTTGGGACTTGGGAGTTAGGCCTTGGGCGTTGGGGGTTGGGCGTTAGGCCTTGGGCGTTGGTGGTTGGGCGTTAGGCCTTGGGCGTTGGGACTTGGGCGTTAGGCCTTGGGGGTTGGGCGTTAGGCCTTGGGCGTTGGGGGTTGGTAGGTGTTGGGTGTTGGGATTTTGGGTGTTGGGTGTTGGGATTTGGGCTTTGGGAGTTGGGTGTTGGGTGTTGGGTCGTGTCCCAGGCCAAATGTACGAAGCCAAGTCGAATCTCCTCAAGGCCCAAGCCTAGGGTCCAATCTGACATAATCCCCCATGAGGGATAGCTTGGTTAAAGCGCTCACCGCCGAAGAACTGGTTTCGGAACTGCAAGGGTTTATCGCCTGGGCGGTTGCGCGGAATGGCGGGTCGACGGTTGCCAACAAACCGGGTCACCGGCTTCCCTTCCACTGGCCACCGCACCCTATCAGCTATAGCTACCACGTTCTCGCGCATGACTGGACTGGACGCGCCGAGTTCGAAGCTTATGGCGAGACCTTCGAGGTCGAGGTGGCAAGAACTCCTTACGGCGTTTTTGGCCGCTCGCCGGCCTTGTGGCACGAAGCTCGCGGCGACACCCTGGAGGAGATGGTCAAGAACCTTCGGGAAGGGGCCGAGCCACTCTTTAAACGCCAGTTCAGTATCAGCGAGTGTCTTGGCTTGGAGGGCCGTTTTGAGGGCCACTTTATCGAACTCGGCCCGGCCGACCTGCTGAAGCTCCTGTACTGCAAGGACCGGGATGTAGCAAACGACGGCCGCATCCGCATCGAGGTTCAGGCGAGCTTGGGCATTTATGGGCCGGCGCTGGTCGAGATTTTGCGCGATCGCAAACATCCCGACCGGCGAAGCGCGCAGTGGTGCGTGCTGGATTTATTCGAGGACATCGGGAGCTTCTTTCCCAATCCCGACCAGCGTTTGCCCGCGGTTAGAGCGATGGGCGATCTGCTGCTCGATGCCGAAGACGACTATGCCAGGACGATTTACAAGGCAGGCGTGGTTCTTGGTGGGCACTTGCCGGAGGAGGTCGGGGGCCAGGTCCTCTTGGAGTGCCTAAAAGCGCCGAGCAAGATCGGGCGACGCGCCGCGATTCACGGCTTGTTTCACATAGTCGAGTGGTACCCGCACACGCGCGATACGATTCTCGCCGCCCTCGATGAAGCCTCTCGCGACGACCCGGAATCGCTACTACGCGACTATGCACGCGCCATGCGGGCGGACATCATGAACCGCAACTTCGACCACATCGCAGAGCCTGCGTTTGACGAAGAGGCGTAGGCTGGGTTGGGGGTTGGGGTGTTGGGTGTTGGGTGTTGGGTGTTGGGTGTTGGGCTTGGGCCTTGGGTGTTGGGTGTTAGGTGTTGGGTGTTAGGTGTTGGGCCTTGGGCCTTGGGCCTCGGGCTTTGGGCCTTAGGCTTTGGGCCTTAGGCTTTGGGCCTTAGGCCTTGGGTCTTGGGCCTTGGGCTTTGGGCCTTAGGCTTTGGGCCTTAGGCTTTGGGCCTTGGGCTTTGGGCTTTGGGCCTTGGGTGTTGGGTGTTGTCTTAGTCTTACTTGTCTGACACGTCCGACTTGTCCGAATTTACTTGACAGTGCGAGCCCAAGCTACCCTCCCTCTTACTTCTGCTCCTTCACAATGTCGCCCACGTTGAAATCCGTTCCTTCGATTGGCATGGCTACGGCAAATTTCTTGTCGACCGATTTGATCCTTATCGAGCCGGTCTTCGTGGTCTTCTTGCCGAGGATCGCGCCTGTGTCTGGGTCCTTGATGATCTTGGTTACGCGGTAGATATCGAAGCCGTCACCCTCTTTGATCCCTAGTTCTGAGCCCGCGTTGATCGTCACTTCTTTAGCGGTTGCGTCCCAGTCGGCGACGCTTGCGGACCAGGGCTGATCCGACATGTCTTTCACGATTTTGTCTACCGCTTCGCTGATGGCGTCAGTTGTCGCTTTGCCGAGAGGCGTCGAATCGAAATGGTCTACGCTGGCAAACACGCCGCCGATGTTCGCGCCGACTGAAAAGTGGTGTGCTTCAACAGATTTGTCAGAATCCTCGGTTGCGATGATTTCGCTGGTGTCGACGTTGAAGATTCTTACGTTGAGACCTACCCGTGCCGTGGTCACGCCGCCGCTGGCGCCGATGCCGCCGAAGGGCGTTGGGACCGAGATGCCTCCGCCTGTGCCGCTGCTTTGCAGGCTGAAATCGGTCACTTTGCCTTGGACCATGGCCTGAGCCGGAACCGTCTTGCCTTTTTGGCTCTGACCGGTGTTGTCCTCTTTGATGTCCTTTTCCTTGATGAGAGCCTCCATGGCGTCTCTCTCCAAGAGCACGAACTTGCCAGTGTCGAACAGCTTCTTGGTCAGCTTCTCATAGATGGCGTTTCTGAAATCCACTGGAATCTCATAGTTGTTAATGTAGTCGTGGCCCGACCAATCAAGTGGGACCACCGCGATCCTCATTTTGAGAGTTCGCTCCTGGGCGAAGGAGGTCGAACAAAGAAGAGCGGCGGCAGCAGCCAAGAGAAGAAATCGATTTGCCTTCATGGGGAGAGTATATCGCCAAGGGCGGAGATGGTAAGTTGGAAACTAAGGTTGGGCTGGGGCGCCAGTCTTCCTTGTCAGACTCGTCAGACCTGTCGGACCCGTCCGAAAGCGGGTGCACGAGCCTGGCTGAACCACTCACCATGGCCGGCTACTCTGGAAAACCTCTTCACGAAAAACTGGGGATCAAGGCAAGCCACGCTATTGCCATTCTGAACCCGCCGGACAACTTAAACGAGTTCCTCCAGGTTCCCGAGGGAGTTGTCCGATGGTTCGAACTCGTTGTAGAACTCGACCTAATCCTGAGCTTTCACACATCAACGGAAGAGCTCGAGGTCGACTTTCCAAACCTCATTGCAGCCACGAAGAGCAACGGCGCGATTTGGATCAGTTGGCCGAAGAAGGCCTCCGGCATGAAGACCGACTTGAACGAGAATCTGGTTCGCGAGCTTGGATTGGCGGCTGGCGTCGTGGACGTCAAGGTCTGCGCAGTCGACGAGCGCTGGTCGGGCCTGAAGTTTGTGCGGCGACTCCGGGATAGGTGAGCGTGCCTGGGCTACGCGCTCATTACGATGCGGCTGAACTCCATTGGGTCGAGGCTGGCGCCGCCGACTAGGCCTCCATCGATATTAGACTGGCCGAAAATCTCCGAAGAGTTTGCAGATTTCACGCTCCCGCCGTACAGGATTCGGATCTCCGCCGCCACGTCTTTATCGAGAAGCGATGCCAATTTCTCGCGGATGAACCCGCACACTCGGTTCGCTTCGTCCGACTCGCACGTCTTGCCGGTGCCGATGGCCCACACCGGTTCGTAGGCTACGGAGAAGAAATACAGTTCGCTAGGGTCGACCCCGACGAGGGCGCCTTCTAGCTGTTTGCCTATCACCGATTCCGTTTCTCCCGCGCTCCGCTCGTCGGCGGTTTCGCCGACGCACAGAATTGGGTTCAGGGAGTGGAAAAGGAGGGCTTTGATCTTGAGGTTTACCGTCTCATCGGTCTCAGCAAAATATCCAACCGTCGTAGGCGGTACCTCGACCTTGCCGAACCGGCCCCGGGATTCGGAGTGGCCGACGATGCAATAGCTGGCGCCGCACTCGTTCAGCATCCGCACACTCACCTTGCCGGTGAAAGCGCCGCGCTCCTCCCAAAAGACGTCCTGGCCGCCGACCTTCACATGCGTGTTGCGAACCAGGTCATGTACTTTGGCTATGCTGAGATACGGTGGACAGATGACGACGTCCACATCTGGTCTGGCGCTGACGTGCCGGAGAAAGGTTTCAACCGCTGCGGCCGACTCCGCATTGGTCATATTCATTTTCCAGTTGCCGACTACGAGCTGTGTGCGATTCCTCATTCTCTATGTACGGACGATTTTCGGGTCGACGCTGATCTTCACCTTATCTCGCACAGCGTTCGTAATGATGCAATAAAGGTCCGCTTTGTGAGCCATATCTTCGGCGAGGGTCGCTTGCTCGTCCGTGGCGCTTGATTCGAGAGTGATCGTCGGCTTGATAACAACCGACGTGTAAACCAACTGCGCCCCGCTTTGCTCAACCTGTCCGGTGGCGTGGGTTTCAACTTTGGCGACCGGGATCTTTCGGTTCTGGGCGATTATTCCGTACGTGATGGTGTAGCAGCTAGCGATCGCGCAAGTTAGGAGTTCTTCGGGGTTTGTCCCCTTCCCCGTTCCCTGATACTCGGTAGGCACTGCAATAACGTTCGATGTGCCACTATGCTCCGCCGAAACTTTTCCGCCGCCATCCCGCCCGCCTTTCCAGTCGACGGTCACTGGGTAATCGTGAACTGATGCCATGGCTCATTCTACATGTAAACTAAACCCGCAAATTCGAGAGTGCATGATGAACCTTCACGGAGTCGATATTTACCTATGGCACGACGGCATCCCGGATATTCCGAAGCAAGTCGGCCCCTTCACCCTAACCTTTATTTCAAGCCGCGGAACTCGCGTCTATCCTCCCCCAGCCCCGGACGTTGAGCTTTCCGACTGGCCCCAATGCCGGTACCTCAGCGATAAGCAAGTGACGGACCGCGAAGTTGATGCTCTGGTCGAAAAGATCTCAGCATCAGGCTGGCGCTGGACCAAATGCCAGAAGCTGTTCAAGAAAGACGGCGAGAACTTATTTAGCGAGCCTTACTAACCATGAACCTTTACCGATCCATTCCGACGAGTGGCTTGAGGAAACCCGCCTTTACGTTAAGAAATCAGGCGAATCCGGCAGCCTCTACCCTTTACCCTCAACCCTCTGCCCTAACACCTTCCACCCAGCACGCAACACCCTGTCCGGAGGTCCCCCATGCATAAAGTCTGCCTAATTCGGGGCGATGGAACCGGACCCGAAATTGTTTCTGCGGTTCAGCACGTGCTGGCCGCCGCCAAGGTCGACATCGATTGGATCGAGGTTGAGGCGGGCTTGAAATGCGTCGAAGCGGGCAAGCCTATCGTTCCCGACGAAACGATCGACAAGATCAAGGAGGTCGGCTTGGGATTGAAGGGGCCGATGACTACTCCGGTTGGCGTGGGGCGAATCGTGTCTCCCAACGTCACCCTGAGAAAAAAGCTCGACTTGTACGCTTGCGTTCGGCCAGTTCGCTCCCTTCCTGGGGTGCCCACGCCTTTCTCTGGCCTCGACATCGTCATCTTCCGTGAGAACACCGAGGATCTTTACGCGCAAATCGAATACATGGCCACGCCTACGGTGGCTCACTCGGTTAAAGTGATTTCAGAGCAAGGCTGCGAGCGCATCATCCGCGCCGCGTTCGAATACGCTAAGAAACACAAACGCCGAAACGTAGTCGGGGTTCACAAGGCGAACATCATGAAGATCGCCGACGGCTTATTCTTGCGGGTCTTCAACCGGATCGCGAAGGAGTATCCGGATATCGAATCCTGGAACAACATCATCGACAACCAGTGCATGCAGCTTGTCACACGGTGGAAGCTTTACGACGTGCTGGTGACGCTGAACTTGTATGGGGACATCGTGAGCGACCTCGCGGCTGGCATGATGGGTGGCCTAGGGGTGGCGCCGGGCGCCAACTACGGCAAGGGGTGCGCTGTTTTCGAAGCAGTCCACGGCTCGGCGCCGAAATACACGGGCATGAACAAGGTGAACCCTTCCGCGCTGCTATTGAGCGCGACCTTGATGCTGGACCACCTCGATATGAAGGATAAGCAGAAGGACATCGAGGGCGCGCTCGAGGCGACGCTTGCGAAGGGAATCAAAACGTACGACCTTGGCGGCGACGCGACCACGAGCGGTTTTGCCGAAGCGGTCGCTTCTGAACTGAAAGGCTAGGGGTGAGTTCCGGCGGAGGGAGGGCCGCCGGAATAGATTAGGAGCTTGGAACGACGGTCCTAAAGGCCGCCCTCTTGCGGACCGTGAGGGTGATAGGCGCAAGGTCCGTGCCAAACGGGGAAATGAGCGCTCTATCTCTGCGCTTCGGGGCTGGGCTCTGATGGACCGCGAACGAGGCTTGTGCCGCGCGTTATCTCGTAAACAACGTTTTCGCGGCCACCGGGGCCTGGCCGAGTGCCGATCAAAACTCCCCCGATCTTCTCAACTGCCTTTCTCGATCGCCAATTCTGGGGGCCGATAACGAAGACGACGCGTTCGGCGAAGCGGAACGCATGAGTCAGCATTAGACTCTTCATCTCGCGGTTGTAAACGCCGCCCCAGTGGGATCTTGCCAAGAACGTCCACCCGATTTCCACATCACTTTCATCCTACTTGTACCCGTGATACCGGGACGAGCCTATCGCCTTCCCCGTTTTGCGATCAATCGCAACGAATGCGCCCCCAGATTCGAGGGCGTCCTGGAAGAAAGCTTCAAAGACCTTTAGCTCGTGTCGGTCCGGGTTTGGGTGCTGCTCCCATATCAGTGGGTCAGAGGCGACGTCGTACAGTTCGTCAAAGTCCTCCGGTTGAAGCGGCCTTAGGAGAAGCAACTCACCTTCTAACGTGGGTTGGAGTTCGAAAGGCATCGTTGAGCGAGTGGACAATGGCTCCATTGTTGACGAGTCTAACAGGTCCAACGGGTTTGGGGCCGGTCCCTGATGACCAGGAGCTTCTCCAGTCCTTATTCAGAAGACATAAGCACTGGTGCGAAGGCCGATCTACTTAAGCCCTGATCGCGCGCCCAGGTAACTTACGATCGTGGGAATCGAGCGTGTGCTTGGCGCAATCGGACTCTTTGTCCTAACGACGTTGACCTTTCTCGGCGAGTGCATGGTGATCCTCGCTCAAACGGTTCGTTATGCGTTCACTTCGAGGTTCGAGTTTGACGAAACCGTTAGCCAGATGGCCTTTGTGGGCGCGGGTTCGGTTCCAGTCGTCGTGCTCACGTGTTTTTGCTCAGGGGCCGTTCTGTCCCTCTATTCAACCCAGCTTCTGGTCATGTACGGGGCCGGCGACTTTGCCGGCGCCACCGCTGGTCTAGCGGTTACGAGGGAACTTGGCCCGGTCATTGCGGGAATCACCGTGGCGGCGCGGTGCGGCTCTGCTATGGCCGCTCAGATCGCTTCGATGTCGGTGACCGATCAACTCGACGCTATGCGGATGCTCTCCGTTCAGCCCACGAGCTACCTTGTGAAGCCGCGCCTGGTTGCAACAATCGTCATGCTCCCCATGGTTACTCTAATCGGGGTTTTCGCGGGGGGCGTCGGGAGCCAACTTGTGGCGGAAACGGGTCACGTCCCCCGCCAACTGTTCATCGCGTCCATCCAGCAATTCGTCCAGCCCTGGGACCTAGTTGGCGGCATTTTGAAGACTCCGTTTTTTGGTCTGATTATCGTTCTAGTTGCCTGTCAGCAAGGCTTACGCGCAAAAGGTGGCGCCCTCGGCGTGGGCCAAGCGACGAGGAACACGGTCGTTATATCTATCGTGCTGATCTATGTGGTGAACTACTTTCTCGCGACAATTTTTTTCGGGAGTTAGCCGACCCCTTGAAATGGCAGCGGCGCGTGACCGGCGCGATCTTCATCAGTTTCGCACTGAATCTTGCCCTTGCCAAGGCGAAACGATGACTGCGGCGGATTTTCGAGCGCGTCATCCCACCGTTCCAAGTGGGGCCCCGGTGAATTCGAGCCCTATCCACCGGAGGAGGTTGAGATTATCTTGCCAACCGCCTCCAAGACCGGATCCTTGCCTGCGAAATAGTCGGCCGCGGTAAGGGTGACGGGAATCTGCGGCACGATCCAAAGCCGGTCGTCAGCACCATCGGCGGAATGATAACGGGTAGAGATGCTCCCACTCGTGCCACTCCACGGGAGAACGACATTCGTGCCCTCACCCACAAAAGCTGGCCGCGAGCCCGTGGGCTCACCAGCAAAGATTGCATGCGTATCCTTCTCCAGGCGATCAACGAAAATTTGAGCGGCAGAAAAAGTGTCGCGGCCTATGAGAACGTAAACACGACTGGCCGGCCGAGTGTCGAAGGCTACTACCGTTCGCACCAATTCGTCGAGCAGCGTTCCGTTTCCTCCGTTGTTCAGTCGCACGTCCACGATCAGGTTCTTGATATTTCCGTCAATTAGAGCCTTTCTCAGCCGAAGTGCGAATTGGGCAATCGACTCGGAACCGTCGTTTTGAACCGAGTTGAACTGGAAATAGAGCGCACTCAGTTCCGGCATCGCCTTGAACCAGTAATTGGTTGAAAGATGGCTCAGATACTCAGGGGAGGCGCCTTCGATGGGACCTAACTTGGGATTAAAGGGTGGCGCAAGGGCGCCTGCTTTTACGGAAACGACGCTTTGCCGGCCAGCCGTATCCACAACGGTGAGAGGAACGGTATCCGAGTCGCCAACGATTCCAATTCCGCGAAGCAACCCAATGAAGGTTAGGTAATAGGGGCCAATCCAATCCACATTCATCTGATTGTCGTGACTGACGAACTCAGGAAGCTCATCGAGCAATTCGGCAATCGGCTTATCTCCGATTTTGACGACCCTGGACCCAACCAACTTGGGGTTTGTGTCGCACTCCGTAATAAAGAGCCCCTCAGGGAACCGGTAGAACTGGAGCGGCAACCGCAACGGCGGAAGGAATTTGCTAACGGGAAACAACACCGAGTGGCCATCGCCGAGGCCGGTTATGATCCGCTGCATTTCGAGCGTTATCTGAGCGTCGTTCAGGTTCGGGATTTCAGACTTGAGGCTATCAATACGATGTTTGACCTCTGCTGGTAATGGCTCCTTGCTGTACTGGAAGTGCATCCGCTTGATCTCCATGACGAGAAAATCCAAGTCGTAGCGCCATCCCTCGTTTCGATCGAACGGGCGATCTGGCAAAGTTCCGGCGATCGTTTGCCAGCGGGAATCCGAGTGAAGGCTGTTCAAATCGGTATCCGTGGCAAAACTTGGCCGGTTTTCAAACCGATCCTTCAGGGCTACGTCCAACCATGCGAACGCATGCTCCTTGTCGCCCACGAGCGCGTAGCTGCATGCCGCACTGTAGGCCGCGAAGCCCTTATAGGTGTCGCCCAATTCATGAGCATGGAGATAAGCCGCGGCGGCTTCGCCAAAGCGCTTCGTCTGATATAGAGAATCTCCAAGATCGTGCCATACAAGCGGATCGCGAGCCTCATAAGTGGTGAGCCTTTCGAGTTCTGCAGCAGCCTGGCTATAGTTTTTTGCGGAAAAGTCGTCGAGCCCTTGAGTCCGAAGTTGGTAATAGGCAACCGGATCCGATACCGCCTGGAAGCAGAGTAAAGCAATTGAGATAGCGGTGCTAAGCAAAAATGGAACTCCTCCAGAGGGCCCCAATCAGTCGCGCATGGATAGAGGGTTGCTCTGTTTCTAGATTGCCTACCCGATTGACACTCAGGCTAGTTCCCTTCGGCGCTTCCATGGCGCCCCGACTTTGATGGTCCACCAGTCAAACGACCTCGAAACCGCTCTACGGACGAGCCGTTAAGCAAAGTCGAGGCTGGAACATGGGATAAGAAGGCGTTTGCCGAGGAGTTCCGAAAGGAATCGGTGAGGTTGAGTGCACTGCGAGATCTGAACTCGCGCCTGCCAGAACGCCTTAAAGGCGAAGGACTGGGACGCATCAATGTCAACAACAAATCAAATTGCGAAGTATGGGGACCCTGAGTTTGCGGCGATAACGCACTTCAAGGTTTTGGCCGAGGATAAGAAGGATTATGCGGTAGCGTGCGCCTATGCAAAAGTGATAGTCCCGGGCGTCCTCAAGAATATGGCGGGCGCACTTAACACGATCGCATGGGACCTGGTGGACCCAAAGAACGGGTCAACGACCCCGGACTTGGACTTGGCCCTTCGGGCAGCTACAAGGGCGGCCGAGATCAGAAGGGACTCGGACATCCTTGATACCTTGGCGAGAGTCTGTTTCTTGCGCGGGGACAGAGAGACCGCCCTAAAATTGGGGAAGGAAGCCTATGCAAAGGCGCCGACACAGGAAGTTAAGGACCAAATGCTGCCTGCTCTGAAGCAGTATGGCCTCAGTTAAGGTGGGGGGACATTTGGGACCATGCATTCAGAGGCCTTGACGTTTTTTTCATCGTTTGCCTAGGGGGTAAACGTTGTGGGGTGAGAGACTCAACAAGCAGTGATCATAAGGACACATTCCCAACCTCCTATCAACCGGTTACCGTTCCTCTAACCACGTTAACGGTGGGAGGCCATGTACCCCTCGATCGCGACCAGAGCTGGATCTGTACCGGTTCGAAGCGCATCGATCGTGGGCGGGGCATAAATGGTCGGTGCGTACCACGGCGAGTGATCCAACGCCGAAGAGGTCTGGTGGAACACGTCTGAGATAGAACCTTCAAATCCGCTGTAGGGCAGGGTCAATTGCACGGCTTCGCCGATGAAATTTGGACTTGAGCCGGTCGGCTCGCCGACCATGATCGCATCGGTGTACTGCATGAGCTGGCCAATGGAAGTCAGCGCGGCCGAAACGCTCTTTCGACCGGTGACGACGAAGAGATGGCCGGGCCGGTCAACGCGGCTCTTAATAACATGGGTCGTCAGTGCGCTAACCAATTCCCCCTGGCCGCCGCCGTTATCGCGCATATCGATGATCAGGTTCTCCACCGGACCTGACTCAATCTCGGCGAAGAGGCCGTCCAGGAACGATGTCCATGGATTCGTCGAAACGTCGGTGACTTCGTTGTATTTCAGATACAGCGTGTGCCCCTCGTCAATCAACTGCGCTCGATAAGGAGTCTTTGATTCCTGACGGTATAGCGGAGTAGGCACCATATAGACCTCCTCAATTGTGCGCCAAGCTTCATACGGCGCCTTCTGACCTGGCTGCAACGTTGCAATTCGTTCCTCGCCACTCTTTAGGCGGATGCGGAAATCAACGCTCTCATTGGTCCTTGCCAGCCCGACCCCGTGCAGGAAACGAAGATTACGAGCAAGTAAGCGAAAAATGTGATCCGGCCAGAGGGAGTTGTCCTTAGAGATGTAAGGAGTCATGCGCCGGTAACATTCTGAGACGGCTACGCCTTCTATGGAAAGCACGTCGCCACCCACTAAGTCCGCATAACGTGGTTCGGCCGCTTGAATAACGAGGTGGCCATCGAGGTAGGCCATGTCGATTGGCAGCATGTCGGGGCTTTCGCCGTGCAGGACCCTGTAGTACAGCGACGTGTGAGCGTCACCGACCATCGCCATGATCCGCTGCATGCCGACCCAAACCTGATCGTCGTTCAACTGGCTCAGGTTGCGGTTAAGCCGGTCGAAGGCGTCATCAAACTCTTTCTTCGAGTGCAGGCGAAAAGGCTCGTAGTGGCGCCGGAACAACTCCGATTTCAAGAATTCCAGATCGAAGCGTAGCCCCTCGACGCGGCCCATGCGGGCTTTGTCGACACTCCCAACCATTTTGGCGAACCGAGGGTCCGTGCGCAACGAGGCCAGGTCCTCGTCATTGGACATGTCCTGCACGCTCCTCCATCCCCGGTCAAGCGCCAACTGGAGCCACTTAAAGGCCATATCCTTTTTGTTCCAAAGGGCGTAGGTGCAGCCCAGGTTGTACGCCGACGATGAAGGTGGGCCGGCGCCAATTTCGGCGTATTTGTGAAACGCCACCACCGCTCTTGGGAACTGGCCGCACCGCATCGATGCCAGGCCAAGATCGTCCCACGCGCGTCCCGCAACCGGATTCAAAGCAACGCAGCGTTCGTAGAAGGCCTTGGCTTCTCCATAGTGGTGGGCCTTATACGCGGCGGACCCATTTGCAAGCAGGTCCGGATACATTTCTGGTCGATCAGGTCCTTGAAGGAAAAGGAGAGCAACCGAGGCGAGACAGAGCATAACACCTCGATTCTGGTCTCTCCCGCCGCGCCAAATCTTGTCAAATCAGCACCGACATAAACGATTTCGCCCTTTTGAGTTCCGAAGGCGAGCATCCATAGCGCCGCTTAAAGTGATGGTTGAACTGAGGTTGGTCTGCAAAACCGGCGGAAATAGCGGCGGCGCCTAGGGTTACGCGGCTTGTAACGAAGTTTTGCACGGCCTCTTCCAATCTCAGGTTCCAGACATGCTCCCTCATTGTGCAACCGAGATGGGAGCGAAACCTTCGGGCAATGTACGGGCCACTTCCACCAAGGCTCTTAGCGACTTCGTTTGCTCGAAACGGCTGCCGAAAGTGTTGCGAAAGATAGCTCGACGCGGCGGCAACGACCGATGGCTGGTCCGCTCTTGACGCTCGAATCTCCGATGAAACGATTCCGAGGGCGTGTTGCGAAAGCCCATCCGACCCGGTAGAATCGTTCAGGACGAGGAGCCAGGCAGCGACGCTGAATGGATGATGTATGGCATCGGCGAGCATCGTTGGGGATGGGGGCCACATATCTGACACCGATTCATCCGTAAACTCGAATATCAGGCCACCGAACCCGGATTCGCCGCAGCGGCAGCTGGACGCTTGAGCAGAACGTTCAAGGATCGCATTCCCCTGCCGGACCTGGCAGGTTGCGCTAGCGCTTTCTAGACGGGCTGACCCGGTAAGGCATAGCATAAGGGTGCTTCCTTCATGGGCGTGAGGCTCGAGGAACGTATGGGGGGCAGCTCGAAACAGGGTGACGCAAGGACCCGACGTGAGGCACTTGGACTGGCTCTCGCAAAGACGAACTCCATATTGCAGAAGCATTAGGCTTCGAAACGGCCAGGGGCTGTCAAAAAGTTCCTCTCGGTTTGTAAGGGAGTGGGCGATGAGGGACTTCCCGATTCCGCTTCGCTCCATTTCCCTCGCTGCGCGCGGCGGGATAAACTTCTCGTCCCTGGCAACTTGCTTATGGAAGCTGGTGGGCGATGAGGGACTCGAACCCCCGACATCCTCGGTGTAAACGAGATTTTGCTCGGTTAATCGCAAGATTTTGAGTCTACTGGAGTCTCAGATTGTCTCCATTTGTCGCTGCGAACTGAGAGACATTTGAGAGACAAGATTTTCGCTGAGGGCCTGCCAGAGTTATTTTTGAAGCGCGGCGATTTCTAACATGAAAGCCTCTGTTTGCTTTTCGAAGATTTCAGCAAGATCAACTTTTAGTGCCCAGAGAAAATATGGCATGTCAGAAATGTCGCCGTTAACTTCGCCCCACTGCTTGAAGCGCTCAAAGTCCTGACGCGAGAGGGCATCGTCAACAGCGCATAAACATTTGTTTGAAATCGTATCAACGGAGTTGTCAAATGCTTTCTCCGCATCAGGGCCGCTTAGTCCCATTTCTTTAATCCATAACTTCACTCGTTCCCAACACTCGTCACGAACGCTATCAAACACTCCCGCCGCCGTTTCAGGCAGAGCAAATTTCAGAGCACGGTGCAGTTCCTCAACGCTTGTAATGTGCTGGCGCTCCAACACCTTTCGCTTCGCAGATAAAGCTTCCTCCAGGCTCAGTACCATCAAGTCTTGACCTCGGCTGGCTGCAAAGGCTTCAGCCTTTTCGGCACCACCTTCTGCAAAGAAGTTTGCATATTTGACAAAGTCCTGCTCGCCGAGACGTTCCGCAAGAATGCCACCAATCACACAGTTCAGCATTCGCTCGAATCGAGCATTAAATATCTGTATCTCATTTAGGGTTGGATTTAGCCCATAGCGGTTGTACAGATTTAGTTCGAATAGTTCCTGGTCGTTCATTTGATTATCCAAACTCCGCTAAAAGCCTGTCGCTACAGGTAGCGAGATCGTTTGACACTTCGGTAATGACATTCTCCAAAACGTGAGGTTTTTGATCACAGAGTTCGCGAACCTGAACCACAAGACTATCTATGTCGTTCGGACTTCCAAACTGAGCGAGAGTAAGGAGTGAATTACCTATTGACGTTAACCTCTGCAGTTCCGCCCATGCTACTCTCCATCCAACCTCAACTAGCACAATACCCGGAGTAAGCCCCAGAAGTACCTTGCATTGGTCTAGATTTTTGAGCAAATCGTCTAAACAATTTGCCCACTGTCCGGACGCCAAACCAGATGTCCAACATCTTATTACGGAGTGAATCCACAGCTTCGCTTGTTCGGTTCCGGGCTCGCTCCCGATTCTCTCGCAGAATGCCACGTTCGTGTGTAGTTGGGCCAAGGATGCAAACTGATCGATCAGAGCTATCTTAACTATGCAAAGCACTCGTTCTGACGAGGACAACGAATCCCAGCCATTAAGAATAGTGCCATATGCATCGTGCGACCACAGGCGATCTCCGTCAGCTGCCCCAAGGGATCCAAGGTGTGCTGCGTTCTTAGCACCAGCCATTAGAAGATCATCCAGAATCGCGTTAACCTCGTCCACTTCAAAGGGATCTGGGCCATCGACTGGCCTACCACTAGTTGCGCGGCCCACCGCGCTATGAACGGCCGTTGTTGCCAAGACCTCAATGAGAAACTGTTTCGCGAAAATTCGAGGCAAACTTGGTTCTATAGTGCTCAGGAAGTTGTATAGCTCGTTCGGGTCGTCGGTCTCAACAGCTACATTCCTTTGCTCCTGAGAAAGCCAGGGACGAGCCACCCCGTACATAATGTGCCACTGCCGGTCCCTGAACTCCTTCTGCACGTAATCATTTAAGAGGGTCGGGGTCAGATACTCAAATGGAAGCTTGGAGAGGCGATCTCCCCACTGACCACTCAAAACTAGGTAGCGCAAGTCCAAGTTACATAAAACCTCTATCTCACTTCGATAAAGGAGTGAAGCGTGCTCAAGGCCCCAAAGGCGACCGCTCCGTCGAATATCGTTGCTACCGCCGCTCTCCAAGATCGTTGCGTTCTGGAGATTCTCAAGGGCTTTCATGTGCTGGAACCCGTAGACGCTAGGAGCAAGCTGCACACCCAGGTCACATAAGTCGATAGCCTGAGCAAAGTTGCCCTCCCTTGTGTAGAAGTCAACCAAGACCCTGATTATCGAGATATTGGCCACGGCTTCATCGCTACTCAAGATTCGGTCCGGCTCAAGTTTGAATCGCGCATACTCGTTAAGGGTGCGGTCTACGACCACATCTCCACTCAGACTTCCACCAATGCTTGCAAGTAGAACCGGAAGCAGCACCCGGATTTCAATCGCTATTTCAGCTTCAACCTTCGGTATTTCGGATTCGATAGTGGAGAGCAGGTCAATGTCGTGGTGGGCAAATGTTCGGACTGCGGTCCCAATCTTCTTCTCAGAAATGAGTTCGAATGCCTGTTCCAAAGCGGCCATCATTTCCGGCGATGATTCTAGTGCCCGTCGGTTGGCGAGCTGGAGTTTCATCCCGTGCAGCCTTAGTCTTGATTTGCGAGACAAGGAAGAGATTCCGCATTCGGTCACGGCCTCTATAAATGGGTCTCCGGTAGTGCGGCCCATCTTGGATTCGATCATGTCCGAGAACGCATATCGGCACGAATACGCAACGGCCTCCATTCTCGTGCGATCCGCTGGCGACAGATTCGAATCCTCAGAGTAAAAGAAAGGTGCTGAACCAGTAATGTCCGACAGAGAAGTTTGCAACTGATTGAAGAGGCGGACCTGAGTCTTGTCTTCGGCTCCTAGCGTAAATCCAAGCAGGAGCAACCTTCCTAAGGCCTCCATTCTTACCAGGTCTTGATCTTCACCCTTCCATTCCAGCAAGCTGCTCCAAATTTCGAACTGCGCCTCGGTCTGCCCCTCCGAGCCCAATTGGCGGTCAAGGAGTAACACAGTTAGAAGGTCGTAGAATGCGTGCTTATTAAGGATGTATCGCAAGACACTGGCATAGACATCGGGACGCGAAGATCGCATTTTAGCGAGAGTCGAACTGATCGCTCGGATACCTAAACCGTCTACACACAGATCGATGGTTTCGATGAATAGTTTGCCGTCGTCGTTCTTTGAGACCATCTCCCAAACAATCTCAGTTGCGCCCTCAAAAGGTGGAAAGCTACCGGCTTCTATCAACGCTGACTTCAAACGATCGGGTCCAAAATCGGGTTGCATTGTTTCGAGGCTCGCGATAAGAAATTCAAGAACGCCGTCCAATGCAAAGCGGACGATACGTTGCGGCATTTCAAACATGCCGAACTTTCCAGTAGCCTCTTGCAGCCGAAGGACGCCTGTATCGAGTAATTGCTGAAAGGGGGCACGCTCGTATGGTGTCCCAGTCATTCCAGGGAGAAGGTCAGCGACTTCAGATATATCCCTCGTGGATAGCGCCACGACCCGTCTCCTGACAAACTCCAGGGCAAGCCTCTTGATAAAAGTCCCCTTGAGTTCATCTTGAAAAATGGACTCTTGCAGGAACGCTTGTGTTAGATCAGCCGCTCCCATTTGCTGCGGCAACTCGCGACCGTGGTAGGTCTGCATTAACTGGCGCAGTGCGCCAGGGTTGGTAGCTAGAGCTCTAACCGACGCAGTTACGTCCTCGAAGCAGGTCAATGGCCTGAATCGCAAGGGTGTTCCGTTCGAAGTTTTGGATGTTTCACGATATAGGTTAAAGACCCGTTCCAGCAGCGAGTCAGAGCGGTCGATTGCGGTGAGCACGTGCGTAAATCTCTGCACGCCATCTCGTAGAGCCACATGATAAATGTTGTGTCCAAGTTGGCTGGTCAGATCTGCTTCAAATACATCTAGCGCCTGAGAGGTGCGGCAGCTAACAACAAGTTTTAATTTGCTCGCTATGCAGTCTTCAGCCACAGTTCGAAGTGTTCGAAGCACCTGTAAAGGCGATGGATGCTCGTTCACGCCATCGATAATCACCACGGGTTTAGGCAAACGGGTTAGCGATTGCAGGAACTCCTCTTGTTCGCCGTAGGCGCCGATCAACCTCAATATCTCTTCATAGAAGTAGTCTACATCTAGTCGTGAACCGTCGAGAATCAGGGTTGGCTGTTGATCTCGAAGTCGACTTTCGGCCCACCGATAGAGAATGCTGCTCTTCCCCGAGCCGCTGGCGCCGGTAAGCAAGAACAGGGTCTTGTCGTTTGATGCAAAAGACTCCAATTGACTTTCTATCTCGACCCGTTCGACCATTAGTTCGGGTAAGTAGCTGAGGTCTCGCTTTCTCGCAGCAATCAGTTGCTCGGTGGCGCTGCAAACGCGGCTCAGTAGCTCACTAGCAGCTAGTTTCGTGACGTGGGTTCGCCGTGTGAGGCAAGCCTTACTCGCCAACAACTCTTGCAAAGGGTTGTCGTGAGCGGCAAAATAGCCGTGTTTTTCGCCTCTGAAGAAGCCTTGCCCCTTCTCCGATCCCTCAATCAAGAAGAGTTCGCGGCCATTGGTTAAATGGTCCTTCATGCAATCGGCGCAAGGTTTGTAACGAACAAATGGATCGAGTGGTAGAGCTTTCTGGGTAACGTGCCTAAAGACAAATGCATTCCAGCGGGGCGGCTGATCGAAGCTCTTGAGATCCAGGTGTGGGCGTCCACTGATCTCCTCAGCACCCATTAAGCCGACGTAACGCTTCTCGCCTTCCTTATGCTCATCCTCGACGCATATAAAGAGCTTCAGCTCTTCAAGAAAGGTCAGGCCCCAGAGGATCCTAGCAATGGCCGATTCAAAATCTGTAGCTTCGTTCTCGGCGACTTCGTTGTCCACGTGCTGAACATCACGTCGAAACCTTACCAAATACTCAAGCAGCCGTTGGCCCGGAACACTCTGCATTCCTCGAATGCGATGGAGGGCAGTTGGAATCTCATCGCAAAACCAACTGTGACCGGTTTCGTAAAGACGTTTGGGCATGTCTCTCACGAATTCCATCTGCTGGCCCAGTGTCGGACGTTCCAGTCGTAGGACATACCGGTCTACCTCGATATCGGCAATTGAAGATGCCGCATACTCGGCTAGCAATAGTGTTGTGGTGTATCGCAACGTTGATTGAAGGGTGATCTCGGACCATCGCAAGCGTCCTTCGACCGTCGTTTGCTTCATCCACCTCGCGTAAGGTCGGGCAATTGGGTATGGGTAGTGCGATATCACGCGGTCAGAATCGCTCGTGGAAATCCATCTGCCGGCTACCGGATCGTCACCGTTCATACCTCATCATGTTACTCACCGGATTTGTGAAGCCAGCAGGTTCAATGCAAGTGTTAAGCGCCGAAAGACTTTTTCAAAAAGTCCCCAGGGCCACTTCACGACAACATTGGACCTTGGCTTTGTGGGGACGCGGACAAGAAGAAGGGCCGGTCTTGCACCAAACTTAACTTACCAGCTATCAGTAGATAGTTGTGCTTCGAACTGCATACAGGCGGCCGGTATCCTCCGACATGCCCACAGCAGCGAGCTTCTTGGCGCGTGTAAGTTCGGACTCGCTAAATGTCTCGGATAGAGATTCACCGCTAACATAGTTGCGAACAAGGCGCGCCAACCGGGCTTGATGCTTCAATACACTGCTATCAAGGTTGAGCCGTTGCTCCCAAGCGTCCACGGCGTCCAAAGTCTTCTTCTTTTGGTCGCTGCTCAAGAAATGCGAGTTGTTGTCAAGGATCAGCGTCTCTCGAAGAATGATTTCAGCGGGATGCCTTATCCCGTGTGGAATCGCAGCTAAAGCGGCTTTAGCTAGAATATCGCGTACACCGGTATTGGCTCGCTGGCCGAGCAAAGATGCGGATGCGCTAGCTCGCCCTAAGAGGGCTACCGCGTAAAGTGAGTCGGTGCGGGAACACACCTCTAGAACGGAGTTGATGACCCCAGCGAGTTCCGCAGTGTTAGTCAGCACTTCCGCGACAAACGCCCGCACCTGCAATAGCCGGATTATATAATCGTCATTTAAGCTGTTGTCGGTTGTTTCTAGCTTCGCAACCTCCTCGTTAACGCTGCATAAGACGACCTCTAGCGTTTCTGCGTCGTCACTCTGCGCAGCGGAGAGTGCTGAACATCTCAAATCAATGCATTCAGCTCGGATTAAGGCATGACAAGGCGCCTGCTTTCCATTTTGCTCGGCAAGCCTGGACTGAACACGGTTTTTATGGTCGTTTGCAAGCTGGACGGCATCGCAGAATCTATGATCGTTGATGGCCTGCTCAATCCGACCGATTTCTGCTTGAAGGACAGCTTCGTATAAGTGGGGGTCAGACTTTGCTTCTTGCCGATTAGCAGATAGGAGGTCAAGAATACGCTCCGACTCGGCAGAGTGACCGAGGTGGTTTGTCCAAGCCACAGTGTAGGCAAGCAGACGGAACTTTGCCGCCTTGACAGCGGGAGGAGCACTAGTTTCCTGAATTTGTTCGAGAGCGTGATTCAGCCTCATGAGGGCATTCACGAACTCTTCCTTACCTATAAGAGCAGCCCAACTGTCGAGCTTGTTGATCAAGCTTTCCCAGTCGTATCTTGCTCTCATTTCATCCTTCTCAAATATCGAGGTTAACAGGCGCTCGAGATCAGAGCCAACTTCGAGAGTCTCTAAAGTGCATAGGATGGCTTCTACGTATTCACCTTTACTCTCTGCCACCGCTTTTCTTTTGCTTACGTAGGAGTCGCTGAACTCGCTTAGAAGTATCCCTTCACCTTTTAGCACCCTCCGCGATGTTTCGAAGCCCTTGTTCTTTCGCACTACGTGTGCAATGTGACCGCAGATAAAATCGCAAACCAAAAGAGCCGCAGATTCTTCGGCGCGCACTATTTCAACAGAGTCATCGGAGAGAAACCTTAAAGACCCGGCACTGCTTAAGCCATTTGCAACGGCGATGCTAAGTTGATTACGAAAGAGTTGATGGGCAAATTCTTGGTGAGATTGGCGTCGCCTTGCGATTACGCATTTCAGCTTTACTTCCTCATTCTCACCGATGATTCTGTCTAGGCCGCCGCACACTTGATTGATAAGCTCCTGTACTAACATCGCGTAGTTCGAAGCTTCATGTGAACAGAAGGGGGCAGAGTGGATAATGCCGAATACCTCTGGCTTAGGCCTTAACTTCGCCAAGCATCCAAACAATCTGCTATCTAGATCAGGCATCACCCGCACCAAGAGTTTGTCGTCTATTAGCTTTAACGCAGTCGCTAGCGCTGTTCGGTGTAGTTGACCATGATCAGACGGTAAAGCGAGAAGGCTTCCGAGAAGATCCCGTTTTGCCTTTGTCAGGTTGGAATGCTTGGATTGATGCTTCCGGGCAAGTGCAGAAACTCTTTCGAACCAGGGTTCCTTAGTCACGTTATCGACAAAGCCATGAATCGCATTCCACAGGTCCCGCTCTACGGTGTGCCTATCGATCTCAGATATGAAGCCTCCAAGTATCCATGGTTGCCCTAGGGCGGTTCCATCTTCAGCTTCAAATTGCCCCGACTCGTCAATATATAGGGTTACGGGTGTTGCCATCACTCATTTAGCTCGCATGCACTTGGATTCTAGAGTCTATCACCGATGCCAAGGGCCTTGACAAAGGTGACTTGTTTTGCTATGATGCAGACGCCATTTAGATGTTATGGCATTACTTAACATTGCAGATGCTCTCTTGATGACTCGATTTTGCGAAACCCATGAACGAACTTCCCAGGAGTTCACGGATGCTCATCCCTGGAGGTGGCATCGTTCGACCACGGGCGGGAACTCACCCATAAGGGTGTTAAATTCGAGAAGATGAGTCCGACAAGACAGTTCCGGAGACTCTCCGGAATCCTCTTGGAGGTAAAGAGCGGAGCCGGTGACGCTGCCAGGCCTGGGTATCCAGGCAAAAATGCGGAGTGGTTCCAAGGAAAGTGCAAGAAGGCCTTGGTTCTGCGGTTTTGCCTCCATGTGGGAGGTGAAATCTTTCAAACCCACGTTCGTCTAACTGACAGCGTGGGTTTTTTTCAAGATCTCTGTCACACTTATCGGACCTTCGGGCATTTTGCTTATATGAGTCCATGATCTATATGATGGGGTGACGATCCCCGAGAATCGTCGAAAGAGGTAAGCCCTGCCTCCTCCAAACCTTTTAAGCCGGTAAGACACCGCACGCCGAAAACCAAAAACGAACTAGTTCCCAGGCTCTTCCAAGCCCTGGGCTCCTTCGTGTGGTTTCGGAAGCGGTGTTTTTTTTGTATACAAGAGACCTCTCTGACGAACTGTATGATGCCCTTTACGAAGAAGCAGAACGCTTAGGGTGCGTATGGCACAATGCTGACTTAGCAATCGACTTCGCCGATCGCATGATTGACGCAGTTATTCGCTTCCTGCTCCGGAATGGCATCGACTGCGACCCACAATATGCCCGAAGGTTGTTGGTTGCGTTCTGGGCCAAGAATGCGAAGCGAGACTTTGCCCGGGCTAAGTTTAGGTCGAAGTTGGTGCCCTTAGAACAAGTCCAAATTGGCGCTGCACCCTATTTTACAAAGGATGAATATGAGTTGTTCAGCCGATGCCGAAAGGCGCTTGTAGGCTCCGGTATGAGGCCCGAGATCGCCGAAGCCTTTCTCCAAGACACCTGTCATGGCAAGCCGGACGATGTGATCAGGGCCGTCGAAGTAGAAACGGGGCACAAGATAAGTGCGATGACTCTTCGCCAGTGGCGGAAACGACACTTCAAGCATGCCGCCAGATACCTTCGTGGCTGCCCAGAACTCGGGTTAGAGGCAGCATAACCGGGTTGTCACGAAAAGAAGGGCATCGGGCATTGAACAGTTGATGAACGCCAACAACACCCCAAGCTCCGGCTATGAGAATCAGCGACTCGACCCCACTGCGGAAGTCCTTCGCCAGCAATGGATCAACGCCATTCGGCAATCGGAGACTCGTGAGGCCGAATATCACGACCGGTTGGAGAACCGTAGAGCGCGATCTAAGATGATGGTGGAGAAGCTCACGCGACAGATCGAGAATCTGGAGCGCGAGTACGAGGATGACCGCACGAACATTCGCAACGCTATTGAGGTTTGCAAGCAGGAAGTCCATGCGGCCCATGTAGCCGCGTCCAGGCACTGCGGCGAAATCGGGGTCAACTACGAGCCGGGCAAGACAAAGGAGGCGGACATCTTGCGCGTCCCCACGTTGAGTGAGTCGGAGGCTGCACGAAAACTCGATCTTACTCACGGCAGCGGCATGAAGAATGAAGGCAGAACCGCCCTGAAAATCTTCTCGGCTGTGCTGTGCGCATTCGTCAGCAGCGTGGCGTGGGGTGCCCTCATTGCAGGAGTCAATCTTAAGCACCCGCTGGCGAATATCCCCGGCGCTATCTTTGCCTTAGTGCTGGGAATCGCTACTTCGCTCATCGTGTGGCGTTTCTTATCCCATCTTTGGTCGCATGTCGGAGCCAAAGCCGGGGCGGGACGGCCTCGCGAGGAAGTTCGGGCAGCGATTATTGCAGCACTGGCCCAGACTGCGTTCGTTCTTGTCGGTCTCATGGCACTCGACGGCCTCGGGTTAATCCGAGCTAACGCCGCCAAAGCCACCCTCAACCCATTGTTCGCTATTCCCCTGTGGTTGGCTTTCCTCGCTGCTGGATTCATAAACTTGGCATATGTTAGCGGCATGAGCTATGCGGCATTCGCCGAAGGTTATAACGAAGCGGCCCGTAAGACCGTCCGTGGCCTTATCGACTCGGACGAGGCCACAAAGCAGGAGGACCGGAAGCGCTACGTCCATGTTCAGGCTGCTCTCGATGCTCTTGGTCAAGTGACCGTGGCCGAGCAGCGCCTGGAAGGATACAAGCGCGAACTCAAGCAAAAGGAAGCTGAGTTTCGCGAGAGCTTCAATGCACTGATGGAGCAGATGCCTAAAGAGCAGGAAGGGCTAACTGCCGACGAGGAGCGAGAGCTGGGCGTCCTTAGAGACAAGGTCGAGGTTGCTAAGAACCGCTACGATGCCCACTTGACCAGCCAGAGCATCACGATCCCGGTGATGTCGAAAAGCCAGGCGGAGGAGAACTGACCATGATAAAGAGCGGCATATTTACGCTGTTACTCGGGCTGTCGATTTGTCTTATGGGTTGTGGAGATACTAAGCATGCCTCTGGCAGTTATCATCGGTTGTTAATACTTGCCATTGACCGTTCGGGAAGCACCGAAGCCGCTCGGGCTCAGATTTTGGCGTCAATCAACGATTTCGCTGGAGATCTAGATGGGGACACGCGCTTGATCCTCCTTCGGTTCGGACGTTCCGTTGAAGAAGTCTATGACGGCATTCCCGACGATGAGGATAGCTTCGCTTTGTTGCTAGCGAAAACGCTCAAGCAATCGGATCCTCAAAAAGGAACGGATTATCCAAAGCTGCTTCAATCATTGGCTAATTACGCGAAACAGGCCAAAGAGAGTCAGATCGACTGCCTTGTTGCCGGCGACGGCGGAAACGACTTCGAAGATGCACCTCATCGAAGGTTGTACCGGGATAGTGCCATCCAGCTCGCGTCCAACCCTCATGTCGAAGCCATCAAATTCTGGGGAGTTGAAGTGGGCGCTCGCGAAGAGTTGAGGTTAGTGTTCAAGGGCCACGATTCAAAGCTCAAGTTAAGTGGCATTGATGAGCCCTTGCTATAGTTGCACCCCAAGACCTTGGCATCGTTGCGAAGATTTGCGAAAAGAAACAAATCTTTTTTTATTACTTTTCTTTTAGCTCTTTTCGCTTTAGGAACTTCACTTTTACAGCCTGGCAAGCAAATCGGGATGAAGGCCATACCAAAGCCGAGCTTTTGCCCGACGACGCGCGGCACGAGAGTCCATGATTTGTCCCTGACTATCTGTAATCAAGATGATTCCTGCTTTCGAGAGATTATCTAGCGCTTCGCTGATCGCTGCGCTTTCCCGCCCAGTTCGCCGCCGAAGTTGGTGATTACTAAGCGTTTCGCGTTTCTTCCGTTCGCCGCTCAGGAGGTCCACCCAGCCTAACGTTGCTCGGGTAACCACGGATACAAGCCGCCACTCGGTATCTCGGAGTCTCGGCATCATCTGGTCGATCAGGATATTGGGAAACGGCGTACTACGGCGAATCCACTTAGTCCTTCTCATGACGCTCCGAACTATGTTCGCCCCTATAATCGCTGCTGCTGCTGTCCGCGGCTGTCTGCTCTAATGCTGCTGCTGGCAGCTCATAATTCTGCTTGATCGAGGCTACGATCAGCGACGAAGGTTTCCGCGCCCGCCGCAGCGGTAACCAGGCCAGCTGTTGCTCGATTCGTTCTAGAGGATAGGTTTCCACTAACTCCAGAATCTGTGCACGACCGACTCCGAGTTTCAGCAGAGCCACCTTCACGTCAGCTTCCCGAGCACTTCGATCAAGCTCTATCATCTGCTCCGGCGAAAGCCCACCCCCTGGGTTTTTGATGATGGAGCTCATCGCTTTCCCAACTCTTCTAGTCGTTCAAAGAATAGTTCATCCAGAACCGGCTCAGGCAAGCTGTCCAGAGACAAGGGCTTGACCCGGACGCCGACAAAGTTCTTGACGGCCAGGCGAGCCAAATCTCGGCCCTTGATCAGTCGAATAGGGCGGCCTGGATATTGCGCCGCTCTATCAATGGCGGCGTGTGCGAACTCGCCGGTCGCCACAATCATGCCGTACGGGGCGCCGTAGCTCAGCATGGTCGCTCGCAACTCATCCACAAACCGGCGTTGGACGGTCCGACCTTCCGGTAAGGCTTTGACTTGAATCAACGTCAGCAGCCGGCCTGTCCCGGTCGGCAGCCAGCCCCGAATATCAAAACCGCCCGAACGACTACGACCGCGCCAATGCATGTTCCCCGTGATGACCACGTCCCGATAGCCCATGCTCTTGAGCAACGTTTGAACGCCGACTTCCAGTGCACCAAACTTCAGCCAGCGCAACCTCTCGAGCACTTGGCGCTCAAGTTCGCGGTCACGATCAGACGGAGCGGCGGCGTAGACCGGCACTCTCATTTGACCTCCCCGATAGGCTGCCATTTCGGCGCCCATGCTTCTAGATTGTCTCCGGTCCAGTAGCCGGGCTTGACGTCTTTGAAAGCTTCGCGGATCTTTGGATCCCGGCTTTCCGAGGCTGCCGGAGGCGTACAGCCGGGGCAACCAACTAATCCGCAAATCCAAGGCGTGGGATATTCGCCACTTTCCGAAACCAACTCACGAATACTGATCGGCTTTCCGAGCTCGACTTCCAAAGCGTGCGCAACCCTAGCGACCAACTTGTAACTAGGACTCGATTTCCCTGAAAGCAGCCGCGTTATCGCCGACCGTGACACACCGCAATCCGTCGCCATCCGAGACCTTCCTTTCATGGAGTATCTCGACGTATGCACCATCACCGCAGCAATCCGATTATGGGGCCGTTGCTGTTTCAGCCCTCTTAATAAGTTGTTCATGCCCCCACCTTTTCACGAAGTTACACACCCATACAAAAACCGAAGCCTTCACGCAACGAAATGCAAAAGTACGGAAATTGTTCGGGGTCAGGCATATTTCATTGATAGCGCTATGAGAGAACAAGCGCAACAGCAATCCCGACAGTATCGCCAGCGCCACCATGGTGCTCAACCGGGCTTACTCAGCCACTCTGCCTATTGACGCCTTTCAAGCCAATTTGACAAAGCGACAGTTTAAGCGAATTAGTAGATTTGGAATCAAAAAGCACAGCCTTTCGGCCCTCGGAGTTGCTCGACTAAAGGCTGGTGGCCATAGCTGTCTCAATGAGATTCCCAGAACCCAACGAAGAGCAGATCAAGGCATTTGCCGCGCTTTACAAACGCAAAGTTGGCGTCGAGCTCACTCCGGTTCAAGCTCGCGATATAGCCACGCGCGTTGTCCAAATATATTTCATTCAACACTATGCGATACATTCAATACAGCCGAAAAAGTAGCGAGGGCGATGAACGCCAGGTGAACAGTATCGCCGATCAGGCGAGCGCTCTCAAACGGCTAGTGGAAGCGCAGGGGTTAAACGTCATCCATTCCTTCGAGGAGTCCCACTCAGCAAAGAAACCTTACGCCCGCCCACTGTTTGACAAAATGCTTTCGATGGTCGCAAACGGCGAAGCAGACGCCATATTGTGCTGGCACCTCAATCGTTTATCTCGTAATCCGGTCGATAGCGGTCAGTTGGCGTGGATGCTTCAGCAGGGGATCATTCAGTGCATCAAAACCGTCGAGCGTGAATATCGCCCGGAAGACAACGTCGTTATCATGGCCGTTGAGAACGCGGTCGCTAATCAGTTTATCCTCGACCATCGGAAAAATATCCGGCGGACGCAAGATGAAAAAGCCGCCCGAGGATGGTTTCCCCACACCCTACCGGTTGGCTATCTTTGGAATCGAGAAACAAAGGAAATCGATATAGATCCTGTCAGATTCCCTTTACTAAGGCGCGCTTGGGATCTTCTGCTTACCGGTAGCTATTTGGTGCCGGAAGTGCTCGATAAGCTCACCGAGTGGGGCTACCTAAGCCGCAAGTCACGATCGAACGCAGGCAAACCCATGGCACGTAATCGTTTTTATGTGCTCTTCGATAATCCCTTTTACTACGGCGAGTTCACTTATCAGGGTGAGCGTCACATTGGGCGCCACCAACCAATGGTGACGCGAGAGGAGTTTGAACGGGTCCAAGCTATCATCCATCGGAACTATCACATTCAACCCCAAAGACACTCCTTTGCCTTTACGGGTCTGATCCGTTGCGGCGGGTGCGCGGCTATGGTGACGGCCGAGAGAAAGATTAAGAGCTATCGGACAACCGGCCGAATCGCCACTTACGAATACTATCGGTGCACCAGAAGAAAGCCATGCCACGAACCAGCCGCCACGGAAAGTTACATCGTGCAAGAGATTCAAGATCGGCTGAACCGTTGCCATTTGGATGAAGAGATAGCGGCCTGGGCCAGACAAGCGATTGACGAACACTTAGCCCAAGATGCCCCTTGGGCTCCTCCTATGGTCCAGCAACATCAGGGCGTTGTCGACGATCTCGAGTCCAAACTGAAACGACTCCTTGAAATGCGGCTCAGCAATGAGATTTCAGCCGACGACTATCGTTCGAGGAAAGGGGAATATGAAGCGGACTTGCAGAACAGGAAAAGCGCGCTGGATCGACTGAACAATCGTGAGGAGACAACTCGCAAGACGCTTGATAACTATTTCCGCTTTGTCACGATGGCCAGAGACGCCTTTATCCGAGCGGATCACAAGACGCAACGGCATATCGCCGCAAGACTAGCCGAAGCATATGTTCTCACCCTGGGAAAGCTGGAAATAACGCTACATCCGCTCTTGGCGCAGTTGTACATGTTAGAACCTCCCAAATCAGGTCCCCATCAGGTTCAACGAGCGAAAGTCGGACCGACAAATCCTCAACTGTGCACACTTGTAGACAACATTATCACTCTGTTACGCGATGAGTCAATTGCGTTTGAGCAAATAGAACTGCCCAATCAGGTTGGGGCCGAACACGGTCATACCCCTAAACTTGCTTCTACGCTCCAGCATTCGCAGGGGGTGGAAAATGGCAAGAAACTGGCAGCATGAGCAACTTGCCGGTGTCGCCGTTAATCAAGGGAGGTCTATCGATCCATGTCAGCCATGGGAAAGTTGGCTATTCACCAACGGAGAGCCAGAGGAGAGCAGATGCACCGACCACTCCTTCGTTTCAAGAAAGCTCGCAATCTAGTTCCTATTGTAGTTTTGTGAGTCACGCGTATTGAGAGCGCACTTCCAGTGTCCCTCTCGCAAGATTATCTCCTCGTCAGGTGAATCCGGTAGCACTTGTAAGATTGAGAAGTAGAAGTTTTGTCTTACATAATCCTTGCCTTTGGCCTTGACGATTTGCTTAAGGGCCACATTTCCGCCATCGCCATCACCCAAGATATAAGAGCGCCAACGGCCCCAGATGCCACCGGTGGATGATGTCGCAGAGCCAACATACAACCGGCTCGTTTTTCGATCGGTTATCAGATAAACGCCCCTAACGTCTAATCCTGCTTTCCAGTCCTTTGCCTCCCTTCGAAAGATTGGTTCTAAGACAGCGTATTGGTGGCTGATATTTCCCAGACGCGGGAAGGCTTCGCCTTCGTAAATCTGCGGCAATATTTCGAGCACGTTCATTCCCCCGTAATGGTTCTCGAAGTTGAACGCCCGCCCTCGGCTTTTTGGTCTTTCGTATGAGACCACCAATCTGCCAATCAACTCTTTTCCGAGTTCGGCATCTTCGATTTCGTAGCGTTTATATTTCTCCCTGGCCCTGACGACGAAAATGCCACCAAAGAGCCACTCCATTGGCCGGAACCGAATCAAGCTGAAAATGCGCTCCCGGCTAAAGTCATCGACGCTCTTACCTGGCTCGCCATTGGAGCCGCGGCGCCAGCTGTTCCAGCCTCGCCATTGCTGCCAATCCGCGAAGACTGTAAGTGGATTTACCCCCTCTGTGTTCGTAACGGCGAAGTGCACTTTGTAGCTTTCCGGAGTGTCGATCTTGAGCACGGAAGCAAGGGGAATTTCCATGAGCGCATTTTAACCTACGCTCGCCCTTTGCTCAACGTATCTGGCTACTTATTTGAAGCCCTCTACCTGTGCCGTGCCGTCCAATGGAACCGGCAGCAACCGAACCTCTACATTCTCACCGGCAGCGTATGCAAGGCAAGCATAGAGGAGATCCGCCTCCCGCAAGAATGCCCGAACGGATGTTATTACGGGCGCTTGTTCGGTTTTGGCCCGTTCAACGGCAGCGGGAAATTTGGGTGCTCGTCGCTCCAGTATTTGTAACACCGGGTCATTTGAACTGTTCATTACCGCATCATAACCACTAGAGATCGACCCGTCAACGAGGGTAATTCCATGAACTTGTTGGCTTTATCCGATTATCAGTTGTTCCCAGTGGGGCTTGAACTTCTTGTCATCGGAAGTGTTAGCCTGCCGAAAAGCCTTTAACAACCCTAGCCGAACAACTGATGCCACTTCAGTAGTAAGCTCTTGCGGGGTCTTATTTTGACCTTGTACCCGGATGGGTGTCGCCGATTCACCACGCGCAACCTTGCTACGGAGCGCATACGCCGCTTTGACTATATCAAAAACGCTTTGCTTGTCGGGCAACTCGGCTATATCATTGCTCCAAAAAGCTGCCCGCAATGATGCGCGGTAGCTCAGTTCTTGCTGGACGCCTTGCATGTCCGTCGAGAGATAAAGAGCCTCGGCGGCGATTACCACGTCTAAGATTCGATCTTCCGCTTGAGCACGAGCATTTGCGTAGGAAAGACGCAACGCAGATAAATAGAGGCTGGGGTTTGTTGCTCGCATGGCTCCCAACATTCGCCACGCCTCCTTCAGTTGGTTAAGCTTTCCAGAATCTAGGATTACCAGGTGCGTTTTCATGAAAACATGATCGGACATCGGTGTCACGGCTACATTCTGAAAGTAGAAACCATAACCTTCGAAATCGTGTGAACTTTGTAGACGACCGGGAGTGAAGACCCTGCTCTCGCCGATCAAAGCCAGGGCCACGTGAAGTCTTTCTTCCAATTCCCCCTGTTTTGCGAAGTGAAGTTCTGCCGCCTTTGGAGCAGTGGTGCCAATATCGTCAAGCGGTCCGAAAGGCAACGACTCCGCTAAAACTAATCCGTAGAATTGTTGATTTTCGCGTGCGATGAACGAAACGGCGGATGAGGTTCGAAGGACTCCGTATTGAAAAGCCCAAGCACATTCTGTCGGAGTCAGCCTTCGAAGCGTTACCCCCGGGTCTAAATCAAAGGTATCCAGTTTGCATTCCAATCCGATGATTGGCCAAACGGTGTCCACCGTTACCTCCGAAGCTAGCAATAGCTGAAGTCGTTTCCCTAGTCGCTCCCGAAGAGCAGAAAGCTCTGGTGGTTTTATCTTTGTGCCCATACTATCGAAAGCGGGTAGCGGAATAAGGGATCGCGCCCATTCTTCCAACTGCCACGTCCTTCCGCCTAGGAATGTGCCAAGTGTGCGGCCAAATCTGGTTTGGAGAGGAACATCATCCGCAAAAGCTGATTTCACGCTACGCCACTCGGGAAGACTCTCAAGTAAATCAGGGACGTGACGGAAATTCCAAGACAAGTGAACCAATCGAAGCTCGATATTATCGTTACCGTCTGCTATCCAAAAAGGACGTTGATCAACTTGGATAGAGTCTTCTGATTGCTGGAGTTTAGCAATGGCCGCTTCTCCCCACGTCAGAATCGCATCTCTAAATGCTTCATGGTCCATGGGCACAGTCTACAGGTGTTTCGTTGAAATCAAAACAAGCCGTGGATCCCCCAAATTTAGATTTCTATGACGGACTGAACGCCACAGAAATTAGGATCGGCCTGAATCCGATTTAGGAGCTTGGGCAACGTGCCAGACTGGAAGGGGTCAAGATCAACTCTTCCCACGTGATATGGTAAAATCGCGACCGCCCCAGGGTATCCTCCTGCCATGAGGTCCGGCGTGCTGCGTCAGGTGCCGGATCCCGCAGCACCGGCAAGCAAACTCGATCGGCCAAGCGAAGAAAAGACATCGGAGAAGCTTCGCCATGCTTTTCGACGTTTAACGGATGCCGATCCTGCTTATTGGTCCTATGAGGCCATCAAGTATAACGAGAATCCCCAGGCTTACTTTCAGTATCCGGCAATGATGGTTCCACGGATGCAGGGAGATGTTTTGGAGGCTATTCAGAGTGTCTATCCGAATGTTTCGCGAACCTTTGATCCTTTCGCAGGGTCAGGCACAGTTTTAGTTGAATCTCTGAAGCGCGGTATCGATTCCTTGGCAACGGACATCAATCCCATGGCGCTACTCCTTTGCAAGGTTAAGGCGCAGCCATTTAGAGTTGCAGACGCAGAAGAAGCCTTCAAAGAGGTCTTTCGACTTGCCGAGCTAGACGATCGCCAGGAAATCGAGATGCACTATGAAAAGCGGGCTAAATGGTTTGCTGACACTGCACTCGCCGAGCTCTCCCGCTTTCGACGCTCTATCTTGACGATTGGGGACCTGGAGATTCGACGTCTATTATGGGTTGCGTTTGCGGAGGCTGTACGGCTTTCATCCAATTCTCGAACATCCACATACAAGCTTCATATTAGGGATTCTGAGGACATCACCAAAAGAGCTGTCGGCGTCGCTGAACGAATACGGCAGTCTATGAACAGAGTCCTTCGAATGTACAAGGAAAACGAAGCCGTACTTACTGCCTCAAGGCAAGTCGAAGACGGGTCTTTTCGCGCTTCCGGGAAGATCGTCAACCACGACATGCGGCGACCTCTTGGAAGCGAGAAAGCGGATGCAATAATCAGTTCCCCTCAATATGGTGATAATCACACGACTGTTACATACGGGCAGCATTCATTTTTACCTCTGCATTGGATACCTTTCGACGACATCGATTCCACGCTAGATCTGGCCTTAATCGCAAATACGCATTCTATCGATTCCGCCAGCGTTGGAGGTGCAAAAACAGGAAATGCAGAAAAGCGAGAGAAGCTCCGCGGTCGATCAGATTCTTTGGATACGCTGTTGGCCAATCCCAAACTACCACCAGAAGCGCGGCAACGACTCGTCTCGTTTTTTTACGACCTAGATATATGTTTGCAGAACGCCCTTTCCGTTTTGCGGGGCGGGGGTCCGCTGGCATTGACTCTAGGCAATCGCTGCGTTTGTGGAATCCGTATCCAAACCGACACGATCGTCTCCGAACTCCTGACCAAAAGCGGATGCGAGTTCATTGACACTCTTTCCCGCGATATTCCCACCAAACGTATGGCCCACAGAAATAAAATCGCTGGAACGATGCTAACTGAGACGCTCTTAGTCATGCGGGGACCTGACTAGTGCGGCGCGAGGCATTCTTCCTCGTCGATGCCAGCCTCATGCAGCAATTGGGCGCGAGCCTAATTACAGATGATCTTCAGGCGCTCGTGGAACTTATCAAAAACTCCTATGACGCCGATGCGTCGAAAGTGCAAATCTCAATCGACGCCCCTGATAGCATCGTTGTCACTGATGATGGGCACGGTATGGACGAAGCTACTATCGAACGTGGGTGGCTGACCATTTCGAATTCCTTGAAGCTCATCCAGAAGCGTGCGGGGACGTTAACTGCGAAACGCCAGCGCACGCCGCTCGGGGACAAGGGTCTCGGGAGACTCAGCACTCAACGTCTTGGCTCCAAAGTTCGAATTGACACAGTTCCAGAAGTGGGAACTAAACGATTCACCGTTGAAATTGATTGGACCGCATTTCGACCAGGTGAGGCACTTGGCTCGATCCCAGTTACCGTTGAGGAGAGTTCGAAAGGAGATGCCAAGCCCGGAACCCGCGTCACCGTCACGGAATTGTTGAATCCTGATGACTGGGTGCGTATGAAACCAGAGGAGTTGAGGACGAGTCTTGCGGGACTTGTATCTCCATATTCTGAAGTCGCCAGTTTTCGTCTACAAGCCTTTCTGAACGGTGTCGAGGTTAGTCCAAGTCTGATCACATCGAACATACGCGGTGCGGCATGGCAACATTATAAGATCGACTTCAACGGAGAACAGCTGGAAGTTTCAGGATCTCTAAAAGCGCAGTTTTTCCGCGGGGCAACCCCTGCCTCAAGAGAAGACTTCGCTCGATTCCTCTCTGTCGACAACGGCTCGGGATTTCTGAGCCACCTTCTCTCGCTTCGCAAATCGAAAGACTTCGGATTGCGTCAATCTGAACGTACCGGCTTCCTACTCTCATTTACCATGACTCGCGAACTTCAAGATGTCATGGGGCGAAGGCCGTTCATAAGCCCAGGACCTTTTGTAGGCGAAGTCGACTCCTTTTCGCTTGACGCGGGTGGAAGCGAAGATGTACTGAAGGGTGCCGAAGCCTTAGGATCAGCGAAAGATGCTCGAGAGATGGTGAAAGCACTGAGCGGGATTCGTGTCTACCGGGACGGATTTATTGTCAAGACAGCTCACGACTGGTTGCAGCTGGGTGAAGCATGGACAGGAGGAGGATCATACTACGGTCTCAAACCATTCAACACGATGGGTTACATCGCGATCCGAGCCCGAGAAAACGCGGTTTTGAGAGAGACGACTGACCGAGAGGGATTTGTTGCTGACACCGCTTTTAAAACGTTTTTTGACCTTCTTCAATCGTTTGTCCGTCACTCGAATCTTGTTCTCGAACATCTGCGGCGGACTTGGGTGGAGTACTGCAAACAGGAACGGGCACTGCTCCAGGAGTTGCCTAGTCGCGATCCCGACGTGATCGCCTCTCGCTTGTCGGATTCCTTCGAACGGGTAGCGGATGCCAAGGGTCTTGTCGGCAAGGCCACGCAGGCAATTGAGAAAACGATGGAAGAGGGAGCGTCCTCGCTCTTTCCCGGTGATGCAAAGGCAGCCAGCAAACTCAGCGACGTACAGGAGATCCTTTCTCAGGCCGCGCATACCCTGGATACAGTCGGTAAGCGGCGCGATCTCGGAATCCTGCTTGTCGGTGAAGTGCACGCATTAAATGAGCGACTAGGTGAAGTCTATGAGCTCGTGAGCCTCGGTATCACAGCCGAAGCGCTTTCGCACGAGATCAGCAATGTCTTGGAGCGTCTCGCGGTCGAGACCAACAACATCCAAAAGCATGCGCGGTCATCTAACCTCCAAGATCTACAGATAGCACGCTTCTTTGAAGTTGTCCGAACAACAGTCGGTGCTCTCGAACGGCAGATCAGCCACTTGGATCCAGCGCTCAAATTCGCAAGAGAGAAGCGCGAAACCTTCTCGATCTCCTCCGTGCTGAAAGAGACTGCCGAATACTACGCAATGAGATATGCGGAGGAGCCCATCGAATTTGATTGGGAGACAAAGGGCGACTTTCAAGTCTCTATGAACAGAGGCAAACTCGTTCTGGTGCTCGACAACTTGATTCTCAATGCGGAGTATTGGGTCAAGGTGCGTCAGAAAGATGCAGTCAAGTCCAGCAGGATTCAGGCGATCATTGAATCTCCACGAATTATCATTGATGATACTGGGCCCGGTGTTGAGCCTACCTATGAAGAGACTTTGTTTGACCCGTTTACTACTGCCAAGCCAAAAGGAACGGGACGCGGGCTGGGCCTATTCATCGCAACGCAACTGCTGGAGTTGGACGGCTGCACGCTCAGCTTACTATCTGATCGCAACAGGAGAGGTCGTCGTTACAGGTTCGCAATTGACCTTTCAGGGGTTTTGGCGAATGCCTGAACAGGCCAACAGCCGAGAGCGCTTTCAAAAGCTACTTGCTCATCTCGGGGTTACTCGGGTGGTGTGCGTGGACGACCGCTACGATGCACGCTTCGACGTAGAAGATATCCTTGGTTGGGCGGCCGTCAATCCCAAGGCAATGCCAAACCTGCTTAAGGAAAATAATATTGATATCGACTATTCGGCGCAGAACGGCCCGGCTGAACTTGGTGGAATTCTCCGAGATGAGGCAAACGCGCAGAAGGCGATAGCGTTACAGGCATCGATTGAGCGCGACAAACTTAAGAAGCAGACTCCCGGGGCGATAGATGAAGCGGCCCAACAGGTGAGCACCGATCGAAGCGTGCTGAATCGAATGGATCAGCTGATGGAAGGGTATACGCATTTTTATGGCCTCTCTCCTGTCGAATGGGACGCCCAAAGGGGAGCGATTGAGGGATGGCTCCAAAACGAACGCGTTTTGTTTTTGTTCGATGAAACACTTGGCCGACCCCAGACTGGTAGCGACTATATCGCTCAACTCTCTGCTCATGCTAACGCGGGCAATGCTTTATTCGGCCTGCTCTCGTACACTGTCCAAATCGGACAAGAACATGAGCGGACAAAACAGTTCCAAGCAAATGGCATTCTTGCCACGGCCATATCTAAAGAGGCCCTAAAAACGGAAAAAGGCATTGGCCATGTGCAGTTGCAGGTTCGCGCTGCCGCTCTCCAGAACGAGAGCCGTAAGTTGCAAGAGCTTGCGGCCGCGGCGATGGCTGATTCGATCGCGGCGCCCACGGAGCGCCTTAATGGACTGTCGCCGCTTGAACTCGACGAGATTATCTTCAGGTCCTCATATGAGGAGGGTGCTCACGAGATGGACACCTTGATCCGCATCTATACGAGTGCGTTTGCGGCCGCCCTGAGAGAGAACCTGCGCGGAAATGTGGAGGCACTCAAGCTAATTGGCGAACTGCGAGCATATCGGGGTGATGATGAAGATGACCCGAGCCCTGGATCCACCGCCTGGAAGCTGCAACGCGACGAATATTATGAGCAGGCAACCTATGTGAATTCCTGTAACATGCCGCCTGAAGTCGGCGACTTGTTCAAGGTGAGCGACGATGCGGGTGGAAGTGCTGACTACGTTCTCGTTGCTGCTCCGTGCGATCTCGTCGTCCGCAAGACCGGCCTTCGGAAATCTGGCATCGATCGGGCCTGGCTCTGTGCTGTTAGAAACGTCGAGCCGGATCGAAACAAATTGGACGAGACATTTCCTCTCGACTACTTCAGCGAAACGACTGGGGCTCCGCACTGGGCCTATTTTGCCGAGTCGTTCCCAATTGATTTGTGGCTTCTCGACATTTGTGCCCTTAACCACGACGGCGTCGCTCGTTTTAATGTCGGAAGCGATTGCCCTGACTATCTGTCCGATGGGTGGCAGGTTCGATTTGAGTCCATTAAGCAAAAGGCAACGATGCTAGCCGACGCCGCTGTTACGTGGCCTAAAGTTATTGTTAAGGTCAGATATAGCCCACACTCTGCACCGGCGAAACTGGTAACGCCCGGGACTGCAATCCCGACGACTGCCGGTCGGCATCTTAAAGTATTGGCATCTAAGACGAGGCGACAAATTACTCTGACGCTCGGCCTCGAGCGAACAGCCAGGCTTGGTCCCCTACTCTCATCCGAGCTGGTTCAAGCTTATTGCTCCTACCTGTCTCGACCGGCGCGTCCTCATTCTTTGGCTCTTAACGCTCGAAGTTCGTAGACTCAGAACGAGTCCAACTTCAAAGTTGGATCAGTCATTAAGTTGTTCCGCTAAGTGGGGATGGCTCTTGCTCTTACGTTTTGTAACGATGCGACCAGTTTGTCGACGAGGGCGTCTTCAAATACGCCATCAGGACCGAGCGGGCTAATATCCGTGAACGGTGATTCATAGAGAACGCGTGGCTCGACGAGCCCGTGTTCGGTCAGATAGTCGATCACCATATTCATGAACTCGATTTGATTGGCCGTCAAAGTCTTGCCAGCCAGAAAAGCGTTCAACGCCACCTTTGCAGCGTTCCGGTCCAAGCCAACTAGAGAACGGACAAAGAGTCCCAGACCCTCTTCCGTAGCCTGCCGAATATTTTCTTCCGATCCCACGCCGCTCTCTCTAAGAATCCGTTCGAGTTCAAGTAGATCACGTTTTCCGATAGGCTCATTTAATCGTAGTTTTTGAATCGCCGACACATCCTGATGCTCCCGCAAAAATGCCCGAGCCTTTTCTTTAAAGCGTTCGAAGTTCACGCCGGCGGTTAAGCCCGGCATTTCTATTTCCGATTCGTCACCCATTTCTTCGCGAAATGCCGTGTAAACCGGATTTCCTTTCTTGGCCTCAATCAAGATCACGAGTGATCTCAGCCGTAAACGGACTTGCTCCAACATCGGGAGCGTCACGTCATCCCACCAGCCATCGACTTGTAGATCCTCGATCAGCCCTATTTGTTCTTTCACAATCGGCACATTAGAGACGTCTTCGAGCGCCGCAGCCACGTCTTGGACTTGCTGCTTCAACCTCTTTATCGCAGGTGCTTTGGTTAGTAACGCTTGCTGCACGCGGAGCATCAGCAGGTCGAACTGCTTCGCTTCGAACGGTTCTGGCTTTTGCTCATTGGGTAACCCCGCGATTTCTTGTTCAAGTTCAACTATCTTTTCATCATCGAGGGTTGCCCAGGACTCCGCTTGCTGATACTTTTCGACGAGCCTCCTTTTAGCCCGAACGATGAAGTTGTTCGTGTCCATCGAAGCAACCTCAGCTTTAAGAATCTCGATGAGCGATTTGGCTAGCTCTTCGTCGGAGAGAGGTTCGCCATATTGCGCCACGTGCTCGCGAACCATGTTGGCCCCCTCCGAGGTCTTCGCCAGGGCAGTCAATAATTTCACTCGCGCCCTAAACAAACGCTGGTTGAGAGATGCGCCGCTGGTCCCTTCCGTGTCCTCAAAGCTTTCCTTAAAGAATTCCAGATTTCCGCAGTAGTCGAGAATGTAAAAGCACTCCTTGTCCTGTCCGGGGGCGAAAAGGTCCGGGCATAGTCTAGTCCCCCGTCCCACCATCTGCCAAAACTTCGTTCGAGAGCGAACCTGTTTGAAGAAGACTAAGTTCAGCACCTCGGGAATGTCGATACCCGTGTCGAGCATGTCAACCGAGATCGCAACCTGGGGCATCTTCTTGGGATTGGAAAAACTGTCGATCAGGCTTTGGGCGTATTCCACTTGAAAGTCGATGACCCGGGCAAATTCTCCCTTGAACTGCGGATAGTTTCGGTTGAATCGTTCAGCAATGAAGACCGCATGATCGTGGTTCTTGGCAAAGACGATCGTCTTGCCGAGCTTATTGCCACCTTCAACTTTGAGCCCCCGCTCCATCAGGTGTTTGAGAACCTTATCCACGGTATCTTCATTGAACAACCACTTATTTACGGCTTGCGGCTCAACTCTGCCCGATTGAATGATATCGTCCCGATCCTTCCAATCGGTCAGTTCAAACTGTTCCTTCTCCTCCTCAGACAAAAGGTCGTAGGTGATGCCCTCGCTTGGAAGCTTGAGCGGAACGGATACCGCTTTTGGTGGCACCAGGTATCCATCTGCTACCGCCTGGTCGAGCGGGTAGGAGTCGGTCGGAACACCATCCTCTAAGTCAAATAGCCTGTAAGTATTGCGATCCACTTCGTCTTTCGGCGTGGCCGTCAGCCCTACCAATAGGCTATCGAAATAGTCGAATATCGCCCGATATTTCATGAAAACGGACCGATGTGCCTCATCAATGATAATGAGATCGAAATGTCCGGGGCCGAAGCGCTTTTCACTACCCTTCGTTTCATCGATCAAACCCAAAATGGTTGGATAAGTGCACACATAAACCCGTCCCTCTGTATCCTTTTCGGTCACAAGATTGACGGGCGATGAATCGGGCAAGTGGCGCTTGAATGCATTAACAGCCTGGTTGACCAGAGCTGTGCGGTCAGCAAGGAAGAGGACGCGCTTTGCCCAGTTCGCTCGCATTAAGAGATCGGCCAAGGCAATGACCGTCCGTGTCTTGCCAGCACCGGTGGCCATGACGACTAGGCCTCGTCGTCCGTGATCCTTTTCTAATACTTCTCCAAGCCGGCGAATCGCTCTGGTTTGGTAATAGCGCTCGGCAATCTTCTCTTCGATTCGAGTTGTTGCCAAACTCTTCCGGCTTTGACGCCGCTGTATCAGCAGTTCTAGTTCGGCCTTATTGTAAAAACCTTGAACGGCTCGGGGAGGATACATTCGATCATCCCAGATCCAATGCTCATAACCGTTCGTGTAAAAAATGATTGGCCGCTGGCCAAATCGTGCCTCTAAACAATCCGCGTAAAGTTCGGCTTGGCGCTGGCCGACCCTAGCGTCCCGTTTGGTCTTCTTCGCCTCCACCAAACCGAGCGGCTTGCCGTCGTTGCCCCACAGAACGTAATCAACGAATCCCTTGCCCTGGTTGTTGGGCATGCCGTCGACTTCAAACTCACGATCTTCAGGTTTGTCGAGCGGCCAGCCAGCCTCATTCAGCAGAAGGTCAATGAACAGATCCCTCGTCTCCGCTTCGGAGTAGTTGTGAAGGTCGGGAGTCGCCTCGTTGGCTCTCTTGGCAGCTGCCACTTCGGCGCGTAAGCGCTTCAACTCCTCGTCAATGGAGCTTTTCTCTGCTAGCGCGGCAAAGAGTTTTTCCCGCTCAGAAGCAAGCTTATCACTGAGGAGTTGAAACTCGGCCAGTGTTTGCTTAGGAATAGAGGTGGTAACCGGTAAGGCATTAGGATCAAATGAAAGGCCAGGCTCAGGTTTCTTTCCTTGGGCATAGGTGCGGGCCAACCAGTAGCAGACATGGAAGAGCTCTCTTACGGCCGAAGTCGCTTCCTCAGTCGTCATCTGTTTCTTGCTGTGGACAGCAAGGTTGCCGAGGTCTTTAATCGCTCGGCATTTATAGAACACCGCTTGACCCACGACGTTGCGAAACGACGGCTCGTGGATCATCGCGCTTAGGTCTTCCCGGTAGGGTAGCTGAAGCGTGCGGTCATGTTCGTAAGCCCAATTAACAATTTGCTCAAGCGTTCGTCGGGCGTAGAAACACGAACCGCGAGGATCTGAATTCGCCAACGCTTCCGCCCTGCGGGCGGCATCGTGTATCTCAGGGAATTCGGATTGGAGAAAACTGAATTGATTCATGAGCCTATTGTTCTATTTGATTCTAGTCGGATTCCAGCAGCATTCAACAGTTGGAGCAATCTGCCGATGTCCGTACACTCCAAAACTGTGGTCAGCTTTTCGGCTTGACGACTCAAGAGTGATTGAACAATTTCTTCCAGGGGCATCAGCTTAAGTGTCATTTGCGACCCAGCCTCTAGAAACCGGGTCCGAAGAATCTCGGACTTCTCAAGCTCTTCCCGATCACTCGGCTTTCCACGTAGCCGGGTGACTGCAATGCAATAAATAAAATCGCGCTGGCCTGTTTCTGACTCCACCTTATCGATGAACGCTGATAGCCATTTTTGAGAGACTAGCTCACGGTAGTACTTCCATTCCTCTCGTTTTTGGAATTGCTCTGAACGGTCGTTGTACGTCGCCTCACCTTCGAGAATTCTCTGCGTCTTCCGAGGATCAAAACCTCCTTGCCAAGACTTACAAGTGACCACCTTAACACGCGCTGGACCCGTTTCACAACCTGAAATCGCTAGAACATCAATATCGGAGTGAACTGAATCGCGTTTGCTGTCGTAATCTTTGCACCTACGAGATGGTCTGAATTTTATGTTGTGCTTAACAAACCATCCTGGCTCGCTTACAAGCCAATCTTCGACAAGTTGCTCAAGGATGTCTTCTTTCATTTCACACCGAGATAGACAGCCTCTCCATCGTAGGGGCTCGTAACGTACGTTGCAAACCCGGTAAGAGCAATTGACACGGCAACCAGGTCTCGAACTTCCAGGGGCCTGATGGCACTGGCAGATGTTCCACCGTGCCGAATACCAGGATAGTCCGACGCAAATCCATAGACGCTCTTAAGTGAAGCCTTTAAGGCGTTGTGTGGCCAACTTCCTACTTGATCGCAAATAGGCCCGATCTCTGTCCCTGTTACTCCAGGACAGTTCCGTCCAAGGGCTTCGAGTAGGTTCACTTGTTTCTGGATACACGTCTTGAGACGGGTTTCGCTGCGGTCAGATCGCAAATCACGAATGGACGTCTCGAACTCTCCGAGTAGCGTCGCGAGGTGGGGATCACCATTCGCAACCTGCTTCAGATTTGAGAAGTGACGAGTAAACACGCCTGAGAGAGTCGGGCAAAGGAGGCAAGGTCGGCGCAGTTCGTATCTCAGGCTAAAGTGGGTGAGAAAGGCGTCTAGTAAAACGAAGTATTCGTTGCTAAGGGAGTCTCCGCCAAGGTCCGTCAAGACTTCGCCCACGGATTCCAAGAACTTAATCAAAGCAAACTCGCTTCGAAGTTGATTAGGTTTCAATTTGCGAAACTGACCCTTTGCTTGAGCAGGATTGTCTGTGATGTCGGCCAAGACCTCAATCGACCTTGGAGCAACTAGAGAGGAATTGAGTTCTCGGAACAACTCGCAAAAGAGATCAGGATGGTCAATAGCTTTGCGTTCAAGTTTCTTCCAGACATGGTTCCACATGTCGGTCCAGACTGGCAACAATTCACCCCTCACGAGACCCTCCAAAAACCTCGGCTTGGAGCGAGCCGGAAAGGACGCTTGCGCGGGCATATGCAGACTGATGCAAGGCTTTGGTCTGATGGATCGCAGCGACTTGGGTGGCGAACTGCTGCTGGAGTTTAAGAGGAGGCAAACATATAGGCAGATTTCTTATCAGATTTTGACTAATGTTTGGCTGTGCACCGCCGACAGCCATTGAGATCATAGCGGAGACCTGTTGTTGGAGAGCGTGGAATACAAACACCAGATTTGCCCTACCGGGGTCTGGAATAATGTTGCATACGGCCTGATTCGTGGCTGCAGGAATACCTAGGATTGCGAGTCTCCCGACTGTTGCCCCGTACATTGCCAGGAGGATCGCATTCTTGGGTACAAGCTTGGCACTCGACTCGTTGAGGGCGTCGGGGGTAATGTGCTCTTCGGTTTGATAGATCACGGACTCTCTCAGCTCGCCAGACTTAACCCAGGGAATAGTTCCTCCCTCGTAGTATCGCGATTCTGATTGCCTCGATGGCGTTCCACCGGAACCCGTCTTGCAAAAGTCTCCTAATCTCAAGGCGGGCCAGTTCTGCTGAGTTGCACCGGGCTCACCGAACATTTCAAAAAAGATGGCATTGGGAAGTTGATCTGTGAGGGCGATGGCGGTGCGGCGTTTGGCTCGGAGTTCTTCGACCTTGTCGAGCATCGCCGCGATCCGCCGTTGCTCGTCGAGCGTTGGGAGTGGAACGGCTGACTCAAGTATGATTCGATCCGAAACTGCTGGATAGCTTGCTCCAGTCGCTTTCCGAACCATGTCGTCGATAAATACCTTTGACTTCACCCAATGAAATAGATATGCCGAGTCTGCTTTGGTTTGATCAGGCCGGAGTACACAAAAGCCAGTGCTGCCTATGGAATCCTCAAGTTGCTGAGGCACGACCGCAACAGCGTTCAAATTTGGTCTGACCGTAGAGACGAGAATGTCTCCTGCTTCCAGGAGTTGTCGCGCCCGACTTGGTGCGTCTATTGCAGGTAGGGATTTGGGAGAGGTGACAACCTTAGTGTTTTGGTCGATCGAACTGATGTCAACGTAAGTGAACTCAGAGTCCGGGAAAAGTTTCCTTGGCTCAACTGTGTTAACCCTTTTTACGACTGAACCGAGTTGTACTGTCATGACTGGCCCTCGTATGCTCGTAAGATGAGCGGAGTAGCTTGCCCGATGTCCTCTATATTGCGAATCTTGATCTCCAGGTCGCCCGTTCCCCAGTGCCCAATGGTGTGCACATCGCGCATCCCTTCGCGCATTTCAATTTCATCGGCTTTCACGTGTAAATAGAGGTTAAGTTCAGACTTGGAGGCGTAGGTCACAGTGGCGAAGTTGCGCGTCCTCTTAAAGGCGATGTAGAGCTTGGTTGACTTTTCAGAGACGTCTTCTCCTTGACTCAGGATTGTTTGGCGCAGGGCCTCGTAGAGAGATTTTATATGCTGCGAAGCCTCTTCCAACCACTGCGAGATGGGCTTGTCGGGCGCAGACTTGCTTGCTGCTGTCCCAGAGGGGGGCGCTGCGGTAGCTTCTGAAGACGTGATCCGCTCTAGCAGCAACTGATGTTGACCAAAACGCCGATACCGAACCAGGTCGATGTTATTCGGCATGAGCTCGTACGCCCCTAGATCATCCCGAGTGAAGTCGGTGGCGATGCATATCAGTCGGGTTGAGCTATGGTCAATCAAATCCGCCACTTCCTTTCCAAGCTTCTCGAAGACGACCTTCCAGAAGTCAGATTTATGGCTGCGAAGCCAAGCCATATATGACATGCCTTGGTTGATGACCGTGCGGTTCTTGTCGAGCTTGTATTCGACCACCACCGGAAAGCCGTTCTCATCGATTCCCAGCGTGTCGATCCGTCCACCTTGTCCAGTGGAGAACTCAGATGCGACGAACCTCACTCCCAAGAGTGCTTCAAGGTTAGATTCAAAGAGGTTCTGGATTTCGCGTTCCAGCTTAAAGAAGGCTGCGTGACACTCGCTGGCTTTGCCGGTCTCGATGCTGAAGAGTCGGAGCTCGCTCATAGCATTGCTTCCAATTCTTTCATGCCCTTCTGAATCTCTTCTTCGAGTTTCCAAAGGTCGGCGAGGATTTCCTTGGGGTCGCGGTGCTCAACTTCTTGATGCTTGACCTCTTTGTATCGGTTGAGGCTGAGGTCATAGCCGTTCGACGCAATGTCAGCTTTCGGCACACAGAAACTCTGCGCGGTGCGCGGTCGCTCCATTTCCTCACCTGCTCGATTTGCCCATCGCTTGAGAACGTCCGGGAGGTTGTTCTTTGCGTGCTCGTCCTCTAAGAGTTCTGCGACGGGTCCAAGTTTGTCTTCGCTGAGCAGTGGCTGCCGCTTGTCGTCGAGACTCCAGCCATCGGCCTTCACATCGTAGAACCAGACGTTATCGGTTCCGCCTGAGTTAGTCTTGGTGAAGAACAGGACTGCCGTTGAAACTCCCGCGTAGGGTTTAAATGCACCGCTTGGCAGGCTGACTACTGCGTCTAGCTTGTGATCATCCACGATCATCTGCCTGAGTGCCTTATGAGCCGTGCTAGAACCAAATAGAACACCATCCGGCACGATTACGGCGGCTCGTCCGCCTGGCTTCAAGATACGGATGAATAGGGCGAGAAAGAGGAGTTCGGTCTTCTTCGTCTTGACGATCTGAAGCAGATCCTTGGCGGTGTTCTCGTAGTCGAGCGATCCAGCGAACGGAGGATTCGCAAGAACCAAGGTGTATTTGTTGGCGTCGCTACTGTGCTCGTCTGCAAGGGAGTCTTTGTATGTGACGTTGGGATTCTCGACGCCGTGCAGCATCATATTCATGCTGCCGATCCGCAGCATGGTGTTATCGAAATCAAAGCCACTGAACATGCGGTTATGGAAATGGTCGCGAAGCTTAGGGTCGCGTAGCGCTTCAGGGTGATGTTCCCGGATATATTCTCCAGCGGCAATCAGGAACCCGCATGTGCCACTGGCCGGATCGCAGATAAGGTCATCTGGCTTCGGCTGCAGCATTTCCACCATCAGCTTAATAATGTGCCGAGGCGTTCGGAACTGACCGTTCTGACCAGCCGTGGCGATCTTCCCAAGCATATATTCGTAGAGATCACCTTTGGTGTCCCGATCCTCCATTGGAACCTTGTCAACCAGGTCTACAACTTTTGCGAGGAGAGCCGGGGTCGGAATCGTGAAGCGGGCATCCTTCATATGCTTGGTGTAGTTACCGTTGGTGCCCCCGAGAGTCCTAAGAAATGGAAAGACGTGTTCGTTGACAACCTCGAACATTTCGGTCGGCGCCATATGTTTGAACCGACTCCAACGCAAATCGTTGTAAGGACGCTTTTTGGAGTCTTTCCCTTCTGGATAGAAACGCTTTTCGACTTTCTGGGCGAGTCGATTGGCTTTGTTCTCTTCTAGTTGCTGAAGCTCGTCCAGGCGACGCAGGAAGAGTAGGTATGTGATCTGCTCCATGACCTCAAGCGGATTGGAGATTCCGCCCGACCAAAAGGAATCCCATATTCGGTCAATTTGATTTCTTAAGTCGCCTGTCAACATTGTTTCTTATTGTGGTTGGAGTTGCTCCTATGTGTCTACGTGCACCAGCTCCCGACGCCGATCAGCCATTATGGACTTAAGTATATCAGGCGTAGGGCACTAGTGGAAGGCTCTAATCCTTTTTGACAAAACGGCGTGGAACCTGGTAATCACCGAACTTGGTGTTCTTGAGGATCGAGGCAACCCGAACGCTGGCGTTAACAATCTTGAGGTGATTAGCAAGCACAAAGTCAGCCGCATAAAAGGGGGATTTGAGGTCGAACGTGTGACAAGCGCCGTCAGACCCGATATAGACGACGGCCCGACCGGTTAAGTAGCAGTTCTTTGGACAGCTACGACGAATGAGCTTAAAGGCAAGCCAATCGACTAGAGCAATCGTAGTTAGAAGAAGGGAGGTTACGGCGACCCCAAACTCCCATTGATCTGACTTGATGGCCAGCAATGCTCCGGTGAAGCACGATATTCCCACGAAAGCGAGTGTGCCTAGAAGTAGATATTCAAGGCTGCGGACATGGCGCTTGCAAGCACGGCAATACGGAATATCCCAAGTCCAACCCTTCGTTCGTGCTCGCCGGTTCTTCTCTGTTCCAGCAACTCCTAGTGTCGTCGTCGGGAATGCCCCGCAACAAGCACACGAACGCGGGAATACAAACTGCCTACCGGATACGCTCACCTTCATTGCTTACAGAATCAAGGAAGAAGTCGGACAGATCAAACATGGGCGCGTAGAGGCTTCACGTATCGAAGAGGAGAAGCCCTGTTTCCAGGGCTTGGATTTCAGACCAAAACACGTAGCTCACCTTTATCCACGAAGCGAAGACCAGGCCAGTCGCTCGTAGCGATGCGTTCGATCATACGATCAACGGTTGGGTTGACCAGCGCGTAGGTCGGCTGCTTATCCGGGTCACGTCGAGAGATAACCAGGTCTGTCCGACTATCAAATTGATAGCGCCACAGTCTGGCGGCTCGAAAGGGCTCATCGGTCAGTTCTGGTCCGAGGTGAACATAAAAACCACCGGACAGAACCAGAATGCGGGGTGCGCCCCAGCGGAGCGGCACCACCGCCACCCGCTGGTGAGCAGCATTGTGGATGCCGGACACGATAATCTTGCCATCGAGGACAAACTGTTCGGTCATCCGCTCCGCCTCATCAAGTTCGTCAGCGTCCCCGTCTTGTTCACCGAAGACCTGGGGAAGATAGGCTAGATTTGATCCAAGCAGCCGAGCATTGCCGTACAACCAGAGTCCGGCCGGCACATGATAACCCGGTTCTTGATCGAATGGAGCGGTCCGTTTTGGCTTGCCCGATCGCAACAACGGGTCAAAGAGAGAGGGCGAATGGGCATACGCCTTTAGCGTCGGCGTCACCCTTGTATCTGCTAGAGACATGAGCTCGAAACCTCCAAAGGTTCTCGGCCAAGGCAAGCGCCTAAGCCGTCTTAGCAGCCATAGCGAAGAAACATGCGCCGATTCAAAACGAAGGGCTTATCGGCTGCGGAGGTCTGGACAAGAAAGAACCCGCCACATTGGCGGGCTGAGTGTGGGTATTGCCGGTAGCAATCGAGCACGTTTCGCTCAATAGTCTTCCGGCAAAAGAATTGTCGTGGATGAGCGGTCAGCTTCCGTTATGATCCAGAACTTGACGTCATTCCGGTCCCGATAGCTAGAGAGAATCCGGAATCCTTCTCTGACCGACAGCTCGTTTTCGGCTTTATCTTCTGGGCATAACTCGCCCCAGTCGCCGTTCATGTGCTTAATCAAGCATTTGTGGGCGTCGACTTCATTAACAAAACACTGAGCAGATCGCGTCATGAGAAGTCGGCCCAGCGGGAACCGACCGGCAGCGGGACTGCTCAACTTAAGATGGCGTGGCCCAACGCCTCCTCATCGGGCAAGTTCTCGGTCATGAACTCTTCCGGCGACAGCCCGCTATCATAGGCATCGCGAAAGAGCATGTCTGGTAGGTCGTGGATGCTCATGCCAAAGTCCATCTGGCAGCAGCGGTCAATCCGCTCCATCCAAGCGTCAAACGTCATAGAATGAACCTCCTAGTGTGATTCAGTGCAGGTTGCTGTTAAGGTGCGAGCACGGCTGCCTCTCACCGCTATGAGTCACCTTGCCGGATCTTGTGACCTTCTCAAAATTCGGAAGCTTGAGGGGCTCAAAATCTAGAGCAGGGACCCGAGTAGTGCTACTCGCGGTGGCATGGTTCAAAACAGCCCTTTCTGATTCCGACTTACTCCCGTTTAATTGCTGGGATTGTTCTAATCTGTCACGGCGGAGGCTGGCGAGCGCCAATTAGACCTGTGGATGTTCGACCTAGGCACATTACTAGAAAGGGCCATTAGTTCCTTCGTGAACCGAAGGAATCGGAGCAGGGACGTTGGCGTGCAAACGCTTGACAAGGATGCACTCGGGATCGAACTGACCCTTGCAGGGCCCGGTGCAAATTGGCATCTTAGCAAAGAAAGCCGTCTGAAGCATCTTTATATCCTAGGCAGCACAGGTTGCGGCAAAACCAATCTGCTGACACAGTTGGTTGAGCGAGATATCAATCGTAGGCGCTCGGTGGTGGTGCTCGACATGCGTGGGGACTTGATCGATGCGATTACCAGATTTGCTGCCAGCGGAGTCGCTTCTGAACGGCTTCACTTAATCGATTTGCGACGGCCCGAACTCTCGTTCGGTCTTAACCCCTTTCAGTACGGCAACGACGCCTACAGTTCGGCTCTCCAAGTCCACGCGATCTTGAGGGCAAGCGCCGAAAGTTGGGGAGTGCAGCTTGATGAAACGCTTAGATGCTCACTGATCGTTCTCGCGAACGCTCGGAGAAGTCTAACAGAACTGCCCCGCCTGCTAACCGACCATGCTTTTAGGGATCGTCTCCTTGGAGGGGTTGAGGATGACTACGTCAAGTCTTTCTTCGACCGGTTTGACCGGTTGTCGCAAGACAAGCAGTCGCAGTGGGTCTTGCCAGTGCTCAACAAGGTGAGCCCATTCGTTTCTCATCCAGCCATAAGAGCGATTCTGAACGAACGGAGCCCGGTAGACCTGCCAGAAGTTCTTGACTGCCCTGGGTCGATTTTGCTTGTCGCATTGGGTGCGGATCGTCTTCACGGACTGGCGGGAACGTTTGGTTGCCTCGCAGTTAGTGCGATCGAAAACTCGGTGATGAAGCGCGTTGATCAGGCAGAACCGAAGCGCAATCCTGTTCACCTCTACCTTGATGAGTTCGAGAACTTCCAAACGCCTGCCTTCGAAGCGATCATAGCTGAAGGGAGGCGGTTTCGGTTGGGTTTGACTCTCTCGCATCAGAACCTTCACCAACTCGATTCGCGCTTACGCCACGTCATCATGAACAACGCTGGAACCCGCATCTACTTCCGAACAGGGTTAACGGATGCTTCTGAGTTGGGCCGTGAGTTGCTCAACTACGGCATAAAAGATCCAGTCAAGTCGCTCTTGCGCTTGCCGACCGGTCAGGCATTTGTTGTTGGCGAGGGGGTACAAGGTCGCCTCGTTTCTTTCAGGAAAGCAAATGTGGCGGAGCCCGACCAGGACGCGCTCGATGCCCTTTATAAAAATATTTGCCACCGGTCCGGGCAGAGAATCGCGACCTCGTCCAAGGCCGAGGCGAAAAAGCCGAAGGTACAGCACATCAAGAAGCCACGCGCAGGCAGGAGGAAGCAAGATGCGTCTTGAACCTCGAGATCGGCAAGTGTTAGCCGAGACATTTGCGAGTCGCGTGATACGTCGCGACGATCTAATCTCTTTCGGTCTGTTTGGCTCCATTGGCCGGTGTAATGCACGGTTGCTTCAGCTTAGAACCGCCGGGTTCTTGAAACTCAAAACCCAATTGAATGGGGCTGACTTGCAGGCACCATACTACTCTTGCACAGCCTTGGGGGTGCGACTAGCGGCAGGGGAGCTCAACATTCCCGCCGCGGAAGCCATCGAGATTCATAGAGCCGGAACTCGCGACCACACGCTCAGACACTCACTGAGTTGCAATGATCTTCGCTCAAAATTCCGAAGGGAACTTGGCGGGGCAACAAAGCTAAAGTTGGTCGAATGGTCGCCCGAGTTGCTTTGTCGGCATGAGTTCCAATCCAGTTCCGGAAAGATCGTAACCATGAAGCCGGATGCTTTGGCAATCGTCAACGAGGGCGGCCACGACCGATTCATCTTCATTGAAGTGGATTTAGGCAATGTCTCTCTTTCCAAGTTTGAGGAGAAAGTCGACCGCTATAGACTATATGCTTGTTCACGAGCCTTTACTGACGTGTATGGGGCCGACTCCTTTCTTGTTCTGACGGTCACCACCGACGAGCGGCGACTCAGTCACCTAGCTGGTATTGCTTCCTCAATCGACTTCATTTTTACGACATGGCGACGGCTAAGCCAAGGCAAGGTTGTCGATCCCATATTCGCTAATGGTGGATTTGACCAGCAACATTTGATGTCGGGAATACACGCGGCCACGGGGGCTTCATGACGCTGTGCCGGAGTTGTGGTCACGCCACTTTGGGAAATGTCCCATTTTGCGAAGGCTGCGGTCGAACCTTTAACGCGCGGCTATGCCCGTCAAAACACAAAAGCTCCCCATCAGCTACATTTTGTGGAACATGCGGTTCAGACGAGCTTTCGAATGCGACAGGCGGCCGACGGCTGAACATTTCTAATCGGTTGTTGCGCGCGCTCGTCATTTTCTGCCTGATAAAGGTTTCCTTCCCCTACGCGTTACCGATCATCAGATTTCTTCTATCTGTAGTCGCTTCAACCCTTCGGTTCTTGTTTGGTATTGACTTTCCAAGGGTCATTTGGCCGCTACTTCGACTCCTAGTTCTGTGGTCGGTGATCTGGCTAATGCTTTACGCAACAGGCGGGGAAAAGATAAAGGCGCTCAAACTCTACGAGCGCATAAGCGTTGCTCTTGCCAGTTGGCTTATTGCCTCACTTAAGACCACCTGGCGCTTGGCGATGAGAATGGCCTCCTCATCGAAGCCGAAGGAGGCGAAGTAGTGAGCCGACCATTTCCGGCTTCTTGGAAAGCTGAAAAGTTGGCTTATACGGTGGAAGAAGCAGCGGAGCTTCTATCCCTTTCGCGTGCCCAGATTTATCGGCTGATCGATTTTGGTGAACTACGAAGTGTAAAAATAGGCAAATGCCGAAGGGTTACCTCAGCCCAGTTACAGTCATTTGTCACCAAACTTGAACAGAACAATGGGTTTGTTTCACTCTCATGAATCGAAGGACCTATAAGTTTCATGCGGGCATTCAGATCGAGCTTTTTATCGGTTGACCACCTGAAAAGACCCTGGATCTATCCTGAAGCGCTCACGTTGGAATTTATGCACAACAAGCTTCGCAAGGTGTGCCATTCGAATAGCCACGCGAACAGGACGCTCCCTCCCATCCGGGAAGTTGGGCTTATCCGCAGTAACATCATTAAGCACTTTGCCCCAGCGGAGACTCTTTAGTCCCCTTCGGCGCCCGCCATGGGCTTCCTGATATGCTTCGTCAAAGGCCTTTCCACTACTTACGCCGGACCAATCAAAATTCTGCAGCAAGTCTTTGCTATTCTCCGGGAATTCATCCGTCTCGTCGAATCGAATAGCCGCGCCGATTAGCTCCTCAAGCGTAAAGTTGGCAAATTCGAAATCTGGGTCGTTAATTGACACATAACCGACAATTAGATCCTTTTCAGCGAGTCTGCTGACAGTCTTCCAATTTTCCTCGACGTCCCGATCAGCGGAGATTATGGAAAACCGCTCGGCCTGACGATCTCGATCGATCTCTTCAAAAAGATCGACTGATGCTTTCCCCGAAAATCTCCCCTTGCGGTTCAATATTTCAACTTGGGAATCGCGAATGATTCCGAGGTCGTTTTGTAAATAGCCGAGCTCAGTTTCACCTTCCACGTACCATCGAGCGCGAACTGATGTATCCAATCCCATTCTTTCGAGCAGCTCCCGTCTGTAGTGGGTTGGATTATCGAGAGCTCTTTCATTTCCATAAAACCTTGCTCTTGCGCCTTCATACCACATACCGAAGGCCATGTCTTCTTCTAGAAGTTGTTCACCGTAGACTTCTTCGAGGCCCCTCCTAATCACCTCGGCCATGTGGCGAAGCCATAGTGCTAAACCGACCCGTCCGACTAGCTTTTCTCGGGCATCCCAGTTCGCGGCGCGTAACAGCCTGTACAAATCTCCATTGTCGTCAATCCATGCAGCATCCACACGTAATTGTTCATGAGCTGAACGAGCATCCTCCAGATCAATCCCTTTCGCAAAGTCAAGCGTTCGGTCAATATAATCTTGCCTAATTCTTGCCAGTTCGCTATCGTTTCCAAACGACCTCCCAACGATCCGGCTTGTAATCCATGGCCAATATAGGGGTTCGAGGAGAACAGCTAGGTCGGCGATGCCGTTTGATCGATCAGCGGTCGCCGTTAAGGCACCATCTTCGATCGCCTTGTGTCTTTCCTCAGCATCCTTTCCAATAGTCTCCCCCACATTAGGGTTCAGAACCGACGAGGCAGCCCAGTTGGAGGCTAACGACTTCAATAAGCGGTTGCATGGATATATCCGGAAACGGTGAAACTCTGGTTCAATTCTCTCCGCTTTATTTTGCGTTCCGTGCCACCCTTCGCCAATCTGCCGGACGTCTTCAAAGAATTCCGAGTCGTGCAGCACGCCACGTTTATAACGCTTCGTGATTCTTACATGTATACGATCCGCACGAAGCCAGCCTCTTCGCCAAAACTCTCCAACATCTCCCTCAACCGAACCAAACAAAGGAACCTTCAGTTGATTCCCCCAAGTTGATAAGGAGCCCTCATTTAGAAGGTCAACCTGGCGAAGATGGTCGAGCGTTGCCGACTCCTCGATGATTTGGCTATACAGCTGTGAGCTGAGAACCTTTAGCTTCAAAGGGCGCTTGATTTCTTCGCTATCCATTTTGCTGGTTATGTACCGCCGTAGCAGCTAGCGACAGTAGTTGGCTTAATTTACGACCGCCAGCGAAATGCCATAATTGGGATCTCCTCCATTTTAACATGGAGCAGTGCCCGAGCGGTCTAAGGGGGGCGTCTGAAAAACGCCTAGGGGGGAGAAATCCTCCTCGTGGGTTCGAATCCCACCTGTGGGACATCTTTAGTCCGACAGGTGGGAGACACCGACGAATCAGCCAAAGGAGACTATCCGGGAGAGTTCCTTTACAAGCAAATTACTTGCTCAATCCCATCTCGAAGAATTTTTTGAGCGGGAGTGATGGGCCGAGTATAGTTGACCTCAGTAACTCCTAAGGCGGCGTGCCCAACATGCTCCTTGAGCGTCGTACTCGACACGCCGGGCATGAGCTTTTCGATCCAGTTGATGTGTGTCAGGCGACAGTCGTGAGGTGTCATGCCAACGGGCAGCCCAGCATCCTTGACGATGGTTCGCCATGTGGCATACACCAGCTTTTTCATTCGCGCTTTGTTCTCGGTCGCTGCGGACCAAAGCATCGTGTCATCGCTCATGTCGGCCGTTAGCGCCAAAAGAAGATTCTTGAGGCTAGGGCACATAACCGCCAGGCGAACCTTATCGCCTTTAGGTAATCCAGTTGACTGGCTGCCGTTTCTGTGAACTTTGATGGAGCGATCTATGTGGATCAGGCCCTGATCGAAAAGAAGCTGCCCGCGCGTCATGGCCATCTGTTCCGAGAGTCTGACCCCAGCAAGCAGGAAGATCGCTAGCATGGCTCGCCGCTCTGGGTCTAGTTTGTCGCTCTTCAGCGCCTTGCGAGCCTCCTCTGGTGTCAGGGCCACAGCCTTACGGGCAGGAGGTGCCTCTACCGTCAACTTGAAAGGGTTAGCGACCATAATCGGGACCCTAGCGTATGGGGAGATCGCTTGATTAAACACGCGAACCAGGTCACGCTTGATTTCAAGAATGGTCGCTGTTCCCACGCCCTTTTCTTTCATCAATCGATAGAAGGCTCGCACAAGCATTGGGTTGACCTTAATCAAGGGCACGTCACCCCAGGTCGGCCGCACGTAGGTGTTAAACCGACCCACTCGGCAGCCTATGGTCCGATCCGCCAGGGATTCCGGCCAGTCATTTTCAACAAGCCAGTCAAACCAACCGCCAAGAGTGAGATCTTTGCGCTGTTGGGCGGCTTCGACTTTGACTCCATGGCGCAATCCCCGTAGGAACTCCTTCGCCTCGGTCTTCGTGCCGAAGAGGCGGGAGAGTCGGCGCTTCCGGTTGAGTTCGTCGTGCTGGATGAACTGAACACGCCACTGGCCTGCATGGCGGCCCGACTTTACTTCGCAACAAGACCCGTCATGATTGTCTGCTCGATTAGCCATAGAAGGATTATGACCGTATATCTGAGAGACTGTTTGAGAGACAGGCGGCCTTCAGAACCATGAAAAGCCGCTCGATGCGGCCCTTTTTAGATTCAACTTGGTGGTGGGCGATGACAGGCTCGAACTGCCGACATCCTCGGTGTAAACGAGGCGCTCTACCAACTGAGCTAATCGCCCGGACGGGGAAATGTTACCTCTAGGGGTGGGGGGTGAACGGTGGAAGGTTGAAGGTGGAACGTAAAAGGTGAAGGGTGAAAGGTGAAGCGGAAAGGTCGTCGGGATACTTTTTGGATGCCTTTGCCGCAAAAGGAAGCCCTACTCTTAATTGCCAAGCCGGATCTCCTATGAGCCGGCTAGGCGTCGCGATTGGATTTCCAGTTCATCCACTCGCCTCCCTTAAGGGTTTCCACCCCCACGCCGCGCTTTCGAGCAGTTTCCAGCAGGATCTCGTGGGCCCTCGGATACTCTTCGTAGACGCCCGGCTCGTTGTAGCCATAGTGGATGGGGACGATGAGCTTGGCGCCCAAGATAACGGCGGCTGCCACCGCCTGCTCCGGCGTCATCGTTGCCGGCAAGAGGCTTGGGGTTTCGTGTTCAAGGATATTGGCCCCGTTAATCGGAAGGAATGCCGCATCGAACGGGCCGTACAGACGCCCAACCCTCCACCAGTTTCCATGCCAAAGGGTGTCGCCGCAGTGAATGACTCGCTTTCCGCCGCCGCTGATGACCCACGATATCTGAAAATCGTTGAAAGCGTCGACCGCGAGGACCGGACAAACCGTAAAGTCACCCAGAATATAGGGCTCGTACGTTCCCAGTGCTCGAACCTTCACGCCCCGCGAAGCCAGATACTCCCCGTGCTCGTGGTGACACCCTACCAAGCCCGATTTCTCAATGATCTTTGCGACGGTGGGAGGATCAAAGTGATCATTGTGAAGGTGGGTGACGAGCACGTAGCGCCGGTCCGTGGGCACCTCAATTGGCACAACGGGATCTTTCCACTGAGCTCCCAGGGCGGACGGCGTGATCACGGGGTCCACGCAGAGGGTCGTTGCTCCCGCTGTCAATTGAATGCCCGCCCATGATAGGCGCTTGACCGTGAGTTCCCCGGTGGCCCTAGACCTCGAGTCCTCTTCATCGTCCGAGAGAACCCCTCGAATAGGGCTAGCGGTAAGAGCAATAGCGCCACTGGCCGCAAGGAATTGGCGGCGGTTAAGGGTAGAGTCAAGCGGATCTGGTTCCAATATCTGCTCCTGAGGCCGCTTTCGGCCGTAAGTTCTGCACAAGACGGCGACTTGGGGGTCGGCCTTTGCAATTACTGAGCATATCTCAGCCCGAAAAGACGAGGAACGCCCGATTCACCCATTGTTATGGCGATAGGCCCAATCTGAGAAAATACCGCACAACTGAACAGGTGAACGGCACAGGCGGGCATCCCTCGGTCGCGACGAGTACGGGACCTTAAAAAGGTTGGCCCCCAAACGGGCAGACGCTAAAAAGCCCAGACTCGGGCCTGGGCTTTTCCGGACGAAGCGTAAAACCTACTTCGTAGGAGGCGTCGTCGTATCCGTGGCTGCGACTTTAGGCGCCATAGCCTTCTTGTGATGGACCATGTGCTTTACGTGATGTCGTCGGTGCTTCCGGTGGCGCAAATGATGACGCACGTGCCGTCGGTGCTTGGCGTGGCGGACCGTTTTATGACCAGCGGCTACGTGGTGCGTAACTTTGTGGGAGGGCGGCTTCATGTGCTCATCCACGCCCTTACCCTGCCGCTTGGAGGTGCGCTGCACGCCGCGGTTCACCGACTTTGAGGATTGCTTTGCGGCGGCGCCGACCTTTTCCTCGGACTTCCGAGTGGCGGCGCTGAGCTTTTGGCCCGTTTTCTTGAATGCCGCGTTGATCTTCTTGGACGTCTTGTCCTGGGCAAAGGAGCCCATTGCGAGAGCGACGAAAACCAGGAGGGTCGCCGCTATTCTAAGAGTTCGATTCATATGCTGGTTATTATGCTTGATTGCGGGAGGCGCGATTTTTTAGCGGGTGACCGGATTGAGCCGCTAATCGATGCTGGGGAAGGTACGTGCAGATTCTAACTTGGCGATCTTGCCGAAATAAAGGCAACGATTCCCCATCTCTACCCCGTATTGTCTCTGTCCATTGCAAACGACAATATACTTGTGAGTACAATCTCGAGAACGCGTTGCATGAAGCGATTGCTGATCAGTCTGGTTCCATGGATGGCGATGACTGCGGTGGCCCGGCAAGACGCTCCTCGAATCGTTGAGGTCGTCTACAGCAATATTGGCCCTGCAGAAGCGTGGCGCGTGGGTGATGAGTGCTATGTCGCTCCGAACATTATCACCTCTTGGCATTGGCCTTACACCGTTAGCGATGGCGAAGCGACCATTCAGGCCGAGGGTCGCACCGTTCGAGTTCAACTAAAGACCGTGCATCAGCGCGAGTTGTTTCCCGTCAAAGCCATCGTCGAGCAACTCGGCGCAACCTGCAAATGGCATGGCGATTCCGAGATGGACGTTCTTGGCGAGGTTCGAATCGTCAGCCTATCGAACCAAATGCTGGCGATCGATACAACTATCAGCTCCAAACCTCACATTTTCTCGCTCGATGATCCAGGCCGACTCGTCATCGACATCCGCGGCATGCTGTTGGGAGCCCAGGCGGCGAACAATCTTCCGGAGAACGTACAAGCTTCTCAATATGGCCCAGACACGGTTCGGGTTGTCTACACGTCTGACGACGTTCCCAGGCTCACCAGCCTAACGAACGATCCGGCCCGACACTTCGAGTATAAGGTCGATTTCCCAAAGCGAACGCCCTATCGAACGGGGAGCCCGGATCTGGTCGCTCCGGAGGTTGAGCCCCAGGATGGCGATGGGAGGGACACCTCTCGGCCACCTGCGGACAGCACGCCGGCCCCTCCAAGTGCGGTGAGCGCTCAACAGCCGGTGATCACTTCGGAATCGAGCCGGTCTACGACCCTCAACATTCCTCTAAGCGCTCCACTCGCAGGGGCCGTTCAATGGCGCCGGGACGATCTCTACACTTTCGAAATCACTATCCCGGGAGCACACTTCGCTGGAAGGGTGACCAAGCCCGAATCGGAGACGATCCAAACCATGAGCGTCACCGATACGGCTGGCGGTTCGGTGGTTAGAATGACGACGAGCAGGCCCGTTGGCGTGGAACTGTCGACGGTCGATAACGTGGTTCAATTGACCTTGCGGAAACCTACTGGATCGGGAAGGCTCACCGGGCGGACGATCGTGATCGACCCTGGCCATGGCGGAAAGGACAGCGGCGCGCGAAGCCCCGCTAGCGACCTTTGCGAGAAACAGTTGACCTTGCAGATCGGGGAAGACTTAGCTGCGAGTCTCTCTTCGGCGGGCGCCACCGTTCTCATGACGCGGGACTCCGACGTTTTCATCCCCCTGCCCGACCGGCCTGCGGTGGCGAACCGAGCAAACGCGGACCTGTTCATCAGCGTGCACGTCAACTCGAACGCGGTGAGCGGAAGCAGGTCCGGCACCACTACCTACTACCATGCGCAGGATTCGGCAGGGAAAAACCTCGCAGAGTGCGTGGAGCATGAGATTGCGCTCGTCAGCGGAATGCCCATGCTGGGAACCGCAAGCGACTGCAGCAGATACAAGAGCGGATTCGCCGTACTGAGAGGATGCAAAATGCCGTGCATCCTAATCGAAACGGGGTACATCAACACGCTCGTAGATAGAAATAGACTGGTTGACCCCACTGTGCAAAAAGGCATGGCGGCGGCAATCGTAAAGGGTGTGAAGGAGTTCTTGGGCGATGCCAAACAAGAAGCAGACGCGAAGTAGTGCCGGATTCTTGGTGGTCGCGCTGATCTGCGCAGGGGCTGTGTTCGCGGTCGCCGAATACGTCCGGGCTGGGCATCAGTTCCTGCCGAAGAGCCAGCCCGAAGTCACGGTAGAGAGAGCGGCGCCCGAGCAGCCGCTTCGCACGCACCGAAACCACCCAGGTTCGAGCGACCTAACGCCCTCTGGACGGCAAGAGGCGGGACCCTTTGTTTTCACGCCTTCGATGGTTGGAAGCAAGATCGTTTTCACGCGCACTGCTGCCCAAGTTCCCGACGATGAGGATGCGCGGGCGTACGTGGTGAATCGGTTCTTGGAGAACTCTAGAGTTGTCGGCCCAAACGCGCATCTCATGTCACTGGAGGTCCGTGACGGCATCGCCTACCTCTATTTCAATCAGGAGATGAATCAGACGTTCGGGACGGACGACGAATCCACCCTGCTGAACGGGATTCTCACGACTTTGGGCCAGTTCCCCGAGATCAACTCCGCCCTTTTCTATTCTGAGGGCAAGCGGATCGATTCCTTCGGAAACGTCGACCTCACGACGCCGCAGACGGTGATCCGGGACGCGTCTTCGGATTCGACCACGCGGTCAGAAGAGCCCAAGTCATCAGTATCACGCTGAACAGGGACCAACCAACCGACCACAAGATCGCGGGCACATGAGTGATGCCTTGTAGGATCGTAGCGTCGCTGTCGGTGAAGGCCAGGATGCGAGGGTTGACGAGGGCAAACACGGCTTGGAGCGAAGTTAGGCACTGTTGAACTCCTACGAACTGGGCGACGATGATCGCGGGCCAACCCCGAAGCTGGAGCCCCAGCAGGAGGAACAGAATCATGTACCCAAACCCTGAAATCATTCCTACCGTGTCGCTGCGCAGCCAGAAGATGCATTCGATCATGAGAATGACTGAGATGCCGAGGAGAGCCCTTCGCGCCATTTCGCCGTTCCGGCTGAACGCGATCAGCAGCGAGCCCATAAGCGATGCGCCAACATAACCGGCACTTGCGACGATGACAGGATGGGTCATCTGCGTGGTGGTCACGCCTGAGCCATCGCTGTGGACCTCGATCGAGCTTACGCTTCCGCCGGTCATCACGGACGCCAGCGCGTGACCCATCTCGTGGAGGTGGGTGTTCAGGTATTGGAGCGGTAAGACCACGATCTGGACGCCGGGGATAAGCCAAGACAGCAAGAGGAAGCCGATGGCGATAAGGATTCCGACTTGTTGGGGGCGAAGGCTTGAGGGCATTTTGGTGTTAGGTGTTGGGTGTTAGGTGTTGGGTGTTAGGTGTTAGGTGTTGGGCGTTAGGTGTTGGGTGTTGGGCGTTAGGTGTTAGGTGTTGGGCCTTGGGCTTTGGGCTTTGGGCTTTGGGCTTTGGGCCTTGGGCTGTACCTTCCCGTTTTTCTGTACCAGTGACGGTGTTTTCATAGGGGGGAATCATCCCCTGTTTCTTTGTCTTTGTCGTAGGCTTCATAGACCTCTGCGGGGGTCAAGTAGCCGAGGCCTTGGTGCAT